>Ga0209707_1000155_pt1 | contig 46518 bp, 44 predicted proteins | sample EN4Hudsemesocosm_FD_184630 | JGI IMG/M metagenome (GOLD analysis project Ga0209707, IMG submission 184630) | Methane-oxidizing microbial communities from mesocosms in the Hudson Canyon - EN4B Hudson Canyon (SPAdes) (version 2) | ecosystem: Environmental > Aquatic > Marine > Cold seeps | place... | reverse complement strand
TGCAGCATTGACTCAGCGAGCTCTCTGTGCAATTTTTATAGGATTACAGGGGAAAAGCTTATTCTTCTCTAAAAAGCTGTCAAGTGTTTTTTTAATGCTGCCCCTGATTATTGAGAAGTTACAAAAAGACAACATAACATATTGTTTTAATAAGTTAAATTACTCCGACATCTTAAATGGGTGCCGCCCCCTTTATCGATTTATGCTGCTTTAAGCCTCTGCAATATCGTCAGAAAATAAGTGCTTCCAGACACATAAGCCTTTACAGCTTAGAATCTAGACATTCCTCCTAGTCTCTATGCACGTCGGCCGTTGCTAATCGGACCTACCGCGCTCTCAGCAAACAGCTTTTCCTCTATACTTTCCAGATACCAGTAAGCAACAGCGCTTTAATCTCTACCTTTCTCTTCACTATAAAAAGTACTGTCTCTATATATATCATGGATATGCCTTAGGAATACCATGATGACAGAAGCCACTGGCAAGGCCAATAATACACCTAAAAAGCCAAATAATTGTCCGCCTGCTAATACTGCAAACATCACTGCGACAGGGTGTAAACCAATCTTATCGCCTACTAACAAGGGGGTTAGCAGCATTCCTTCCAGGGATTGCCCAACCATAAAAACGATTGATACCGGAATTAAATACACTGGGTCCTGAAATTGCAATATTGCGGCTAAACAAGCGACTGTAATGCCTACAATAGAGCCTAAATAAGGTACAAAACTGACTAACCCTGCCATCATCCCTATTAATAGGGCTAAATTTAAATCAACTATCCATAAGCCAATACTATAAATACAGCCTAATGCCAGCATCACATAGAACTGTCCTCGCATAAAGGCACCTAGAACTATATTGGTTTCACTTGCTAACTTACTGGCTGTCGGTGCGGCTCTACGTGGTAATAGGTTATGCACCTTTGCAACAAGAATATCCCAATCTCGTAACAAATAAAATGTAATCACTGGAATTAACACCAGATTCATCATCCATGCTGCCAACACGGCTCCAGATCTGGAAATAGAACCCATAAATGTCAACAACCCTCCTCCTGCTTTTTGCCAGTTACTTTTAAGCAGTGAAAGAATTTTATCGCCTTCTATTAAGTTTATTTCCCAGCCTAGGTGAAGCTCTACCCATGGAATAACGCTGACATTAAGCCAGTTTACGTATTCAGGGAAGTTTTTTAACAAAAGGCTAATCTGATATTCAATTTTAGGAATAACAACAACCAATATCGATGAAAGTATCAGTAATATGGCTATAAAAACGATGATGACGGCATTGGTTCGACCCAATTGAAAGTTTTTGACCTTAATAACTTCAAGTTTATCTGCTAAAGGATCGCCTAAATAAGCCAATATAGCAGCAAAAACAAAAGGCATTAATACGGGTGCCAGTATATAAACCAGTCCGCCTGTTACCAGGAAAAAGGTAAAGGTTAACCATTTTTGGGAGTCTGTCATGCTAATCTTTACCTTTTTTAGTGCAATATAAATTAAATATTAATGCGGGGGGTGATGCTCATCCTTTGTCGCAAATGCTGGGAATCGCTCCTGAGCATAACGAGAATGACATTGCACACAACTGTCATTCATTTTATAAAAATAAAAATTGATCACATCTGCATTTTTTACTTCTGCTGCATGAGCTAGCATGCCCGCATATTGATGAAATGAGTGATCCAGTTTTACAAACTGTTCAGGCAAGCTATGATGAAGCTGTTTCTTTTGTTCGGCTGTTAAGCTTTGCTTCATGATATAACTTGCTTGAATTTGCTTTCCAATTATAGCTGTTTTCTCCCAGTCGCCTTTTGCAATTGAGCTAAGCAATGCTTGCATCCCTTTTTCAACGGCAATCATTTCTTTTTTTAATAGCGGCTTGATATCAGCCGGGAAATTCAATTCAGGCTTTTGAGACTCGTCTGCAACACTACCTACAGAAGTCAGCATCCCGATAAAAAAAGCTAATAATAAAACCTGAAGTCTCATTGCCCAAACCCAAGATAGAGTCCAGCGGCTACTGCAATTAAAACGACAACAGTAATAGAAATCCAAATTCCTTTATTACTTCCGTTCTCTTCTGGATAAGTGTCTACGCCTTCGATACGCGCATTGATAGCTTTTGACTTACCATCATCGCTTTGCTCTACTTCATAATAAACAACATCGCCCCTATAGGGGCGCCTTACAACCCCCTTTAAAGCTGAAATATGTATAAAAATATCATCACTACCATCGTCAGGCTTTATAAATCCAAATCCTCTATCGTCTTTCCAGGTCTTTAAAACCCCTTTAATCTCTACTGCCATTTCTTATATCCTCTCTTAAATCGTGTCTATCAACATTAAAGGAAACACAATATTTCCCTTACTGCTTCTCATGGCCCCAGGCCACATTTGTTGGAATACAAATTTTATATCATCCACTGCGCTCTGTCTTTAAAGATATTGTTATATCAGTATAAACAGTAACAATGATGCTGAATAGAATATGAAAAATACTTTCAGTATTTGAATAAGATAACAATTAATGAGGGATGGAAGGATGAAGAAAGCTTAAAGGTATTGAAAGATTCCTGAGTCCGCATTCATCTGCAAACTCAGGAATGACTTTTAATTAAAAAAATCTTAGTCGTGTATTACTTGCGATCAATCAGATCTTTTCCATCAATGACCAAGTCAGAAATACCAAAGCCGCCAACTTCTAATATTGACAATGTACAGCTCGCATCTTTAAAGTTATCTCCAGCTTCACCTTTATATTCATATGTTAAAAAACTTGAATTATCCGTTTTAGTGTTAGCTACTAAAGATGTAATCGCACTTCCTGTATGTTTTTTTATTAATTTAGGGCACTTACTGCTTGCAATGCGATTCATATTCGCTCTATCACGAATCATTGCTGCTGTTTTTCTATCATCATCCGATTGTTCTTTATTTGAACCAACCAAAAAAAAGCCCATAGCAAAAACTGCAACCACAGCAACCATTAACTTTTGTGCGCCACTTATTTCACCCATTATATTCTCCTGTTTGTTAACTTATAATTATTCTAATTACTACAAATCAATATATTATAAAAAGCATATATACGCAATGATTCTATCTTGTAATAGCCAGATATATACAATTTAAAACTCAATTCCCTGCTCGGCTTTAATGCCCTGAGCATAAGCGTGCTTTATCTTATTCATTTCAGTCACTGTATTTGCTACCTCAATCACTTCCGCTGCAGCATTACGTCCCGTTAATACCAAATGCATCCAGGCAGGTTTTTCATTGCGGATAAAATCAGCAATCTCTGCGCCCGCAATCCAGTTATAGCCACAGCAGTAATTGATTTCATCCAGCAAAACAAAGTCATACTCTTGGGACAAGATTTTTTGTTTACTAAACTCCCATATTTCACGGCTGGTCTTAATATCTTGTTCAGGGTTTTTGGTATCCCAGGTAAAACCATCACCTAGCACATGCCATTCTATATTATCAAAGCGTTCTGCGGCCTTCTGCTCACCTGTTTGCCATTTACCTTTTATATATTGAATGACACAAACTTTCATTCCCCAGCCTGCGGCTCGAAACACCATGCCTAAAGCACTTGAGGACTTGCCCTTGCCTTCTCCTGTATGGACTAAAACCACACCTTGCCGACGATCTCTTGATTTCATTTTTTCTCTTGTCAATAATCACTGCTTTTCACTCATAATACAGTAATTGAAATACGCCAGAAAACTATCATTACTGATACAATGCGATTTTTCGTATTCAGAATCAAAAGAAATTTAAAATGGACGTTATCCAGCACATAGCCAAAGAATTAGCTGTCAACATTAAACAAGTAGAAGCTGCTGTTACTTTACTTGATGAAGGCGCAACGGTTCCCTTTATCTCTCGCTATAGAAAAGAAGTGACAGGGGGACTTGATGATATACAACTTCGTACTCTGAATGAGCGCCTAATCTATCTTCGCGAATTAAATAGTCGCAGAGAAACCATTCTTGCAAGTATTACCTCTCAGGGTAAATTAACGGCTGAACTTGAAAAAGCAATTATTCAGGCTGATACAAAAACCTTGCTGGAGGATTTATACCTTCCTTATAAACCAAAACGCCGAACCAAAGCTCAAATTGCTAGAGAAGCTGGGCTGGAACCTTTAGCTGATGCAATTTTTGATGATCGCAGTGTTATTCCTGATCAACTGGCTATTAACTATATTAATGTTGAAAAAGGTATTGCTGATGCTTCTGCTGCATTGGATGGTGCAAAACAAATCATTATGGAGCGGATTTCCGAAGATGCTGAATTGCTGACAGAACTACGTGAGCGCATATGGAATAATGGCATCATGCATTCGACTGTTGTAAAAGACAAAGAATCAGAAGCGGCAAAATTTAAAGATTATTTTGATTATCAGGAAGCTATCAATAAAATTCCTTCTCATCGCGCACTGGCTTTATTTCGAGGCCGTAACGAAGACTTACTTTCACTCAGTTTAAAACCTGGTGCTGACGATAAAGCTGATCATCAACTTTGTGCGCAACTTGTCGCGCGCCATATCAAGGTCACTGATACTTCATCTCCAGCCGAGGCCTGGCTTTCTGAAACGGCTAGATTATCCTGGAAAATCAAATTATTTACTCGCATTGATTTAGATTTAAAATTACGTTTGCGTGAAGCAGCTGAACTTGAGGCTATCAAGGTATTTGCAAGTAATTTAAGAGACTTGTTATTAGCGGCTCCCGCGGGACCTAAAGCCACTATGGGACTTGATCCAGGCATCCGCACCGGAGTCAAGGTTGCAGTGGTTGACCCAACAGGTAAATTATTAGGTTTTGATACCATTTATCCCCATGCCCCAAAAAATCAGTGGGATGCCTCTATTAACAGCCTGGCAAAACTTATTAAAAAACATCAGGTCGATTTAGTCAGTATTGGCAATGGCACGGGATCAAGAGAAACCGATCAATTAGTTGCTGATCTAATGAAGCAACATAAAGATTTAAAATTTCAAAAAATCATGGTATCTGAAGCTGGAGCATCGGTTTATTCTGCATCCGAATTGGCCACAAAAGAATTCCCTGAATTAGATGTCACTATTCGTGGCGCTATTTCTATTGCCAGGCGCTTACAAGATCCACTTGCAGAACTGGTTAAAATTGAACCTAAATCTATTGGTGTTGGCCAATATCAACATGATGTTAATCAAATACAGCTTGCACGAAGCCTAGATACAGTGATTGAAGACTGTGTAAATGCGGTAGGCGTTGACGTTAACACCGCCTCAGCCTCTTTACTCAAACAGGTGTCTGGATTATCCGCCAGCGTGGGCGAAAATATTGTTACTTTCCGAAATGAAAATGGTCCTTTTATCGATCGTAAACAATTAAAGAAAGTGCCTCGCTTAGGCAACAAAGCCTATGAACAAGCAGCTGGATTCTTACGTATTATGTCAGGTAAAAATCCATTAGATTCATCTTCAGTCCACCCGGAGGCCTACCCTATTGTTAATGCCATTATCGATGACACCGGAAAACCCATTACAGAGTTGATTGGACAAAGTAGCTTTTTACGGAGTTTAAGTGCTGCAAATTATACTAATGATAATTTTGGTTTGCCTACCGTATCGGATATCCTTCAAGAACTTGAAAAACCAGGCAGAGACCCGCGCCCAGAATTTAAAAGTGTACAATTTAAAGAGGGGGTTGAAAAAATATCCGACCTACAACCAGGCATGCTGTTAGAGGGTGTTGTGACCAATGTAGCCAATTTTGGCGCATTTGTTGATATAGGTGTCCATCAAGATGGTTTGGTGCATATATCTCATTTAGCCGATGTCTTTGTAAAAGACCCTAGAGACGTAGTAAAGACGGGAGAAATGGTTAAAGTTAAAGTATTAGAAATTGATATTCCTCGCAAACGCATTGCCCTATCAATGAAGCGAAATACCGATGAATCATCAGTTAAATCCGCGCCTAAAAAAAATAATTCAGCACAACAACAGAAAAGGCAATCGCTTCCAAAAACAACAGCAGGTCAAAGCTCAATGGCAAATGCCTTTGCCAAAGCGCTGAAAAAGTAAAACATAAAAGCTCTGCTATACTTAAATGCTAATATATTACTTAAAAATCGATAACTGGATATGTTATGAAAAAAATCACTCTTCCAATTTTACTACTTTGTTTATTTGTGGCTTCAGCCCCCAGCTTTGCTGATGAGCAACAAAGTTACGGATCTCAAGTTGGCTACAAAGCAGTTAATGGCTTAACTAATATAACAACCGCTATTCTGGAAATTCCTAAGAATATCATTAACACAACCAATGACAGCAATATTATTTTAGGCTCTGTTGGCGGTTTGGCTAAAGGGATGGTTCATACGCTTGGCAGAATGATGACTGGATTAACCGATGTAATTACCGCCCCGCTTCCTACAAAACCTATTATTGAACCTGCATATATCTGGCAAGACTTTGATGCTGATACAACCTATGACCAAGTATTCCGTCTGAAAGAATAAATTTATTAATGAGTTCACTTTCGAACAGAAAAACTCATTAATCGGAAATCAGTGTTGTCAAACCATGGATGGTATAGACAATTCTCTTAATGCTGTTTATCCACATTGGCTATCTGCCTCAAGGCATTATCAAAACCACCTTGCTGATTAAACTGATACAAATCAAGCCCGTATTCATCTTTAGCTAAAACCTTTAGCACCCCATACTGATTACCAGCACTATCGACGGGATTTTCAGCTAAATCAAGAACAAAACTATTAATCATTTTTTTGTCCTCATTCATCAACATCAAAATTTTTGGTTTTATTTTATTCCTCGGGTTTGCCATAATCACAACCCCCACTTCACCACTCTTCATTTCCACGGCATTACCCACTGGGTAAATTCCAATACAGTCAATAAATTTTAAAATTAGACTGGCATCAAAATGTGTATCGCTAGATTTCATTAAAATATTAATCGCCTTAAGGTGCAACCTTCCTTTTTTATAAACTCTATCACTGGTTATTGCATCATAAGCATCAACAATACTGATCATCCGGGCAAAGCTAGAAATGGATTCTTTTTTTAGTCCTCGTGGATAACCTCCACCATCTAATTGCTCATGATGGGTATAGGCTACATCAACTGCACCAGAAAAAACATCACGAGCTGACATGATAATATTTCTGCCCAGTGTAGTATGAGTAGTCATCATCCTTGCTTCATCTTCCGTTAATTTTCCGGGTTTATTCAATACCTCTAAAGGAATTTTCATTTTCCCCATATCGTGAAGCAATCCACAGATACCAATATTATTTAGCTCTTCTTTGGAAAAGTTTAAATGCCTTGCAAATATTATGCTCAAAATACATACATTTAAACTATGTTGGGAGGTGTATTCATCCTGATTCTTTAATTGTGTAAACAACAGCATAGTATCAGGTGATTCCATAACCTGCTCTACGCATTGTGACACAGCTTCTTTTGCAGCTTTAGCATTGAGTTGATTTCCAAAGCGGATATCATCCATTATGCCTTTAACTAAAGAACTTGTTTGCTGATAGGCCGTCGCTGACTTTTCAAAAGCCTGAAGGAAAGGTTGCTCTGTTTTTTTTGAAATTGCACCATGTACGGCTTTTTGCCGCTCAGGATCAATCATCACATATTCACAAACATCCTGTACCGCTTTAATATCTGCCTGCGATTTCAGATCGAAACCTTGTAACAAAAAAGGCGACTCTTCCCAGGGAATTTCCAGCTCGCTAATAAACATGCCTATTTTGAGCTCATATACATGTACTTTAATCAATGTCATATCAATCCATTGCTTTGCTTTGCTATTTCTTCTTCATAACTTATGAAATAAACTGAACACTACTTTAATAGATTCTAATACGTTTATTTTCGTTCGACAAATAAAACTTGAAATTTATCACTTAAAGGAGTATTTTATTTTAAAACTTTGATACATTATTCCAGCATCATAATACATCAATTTTTTTAATGACTTAAAGTCTTTAATTAAGGTGGAATCTATGCCTAACTGTTCCTTTTGTGACGCTAAAGAAGTACAACAAATGCCTGTATGTCAGTCCTGCGGCGCATTAAGATACCCTGTTGCCAACCCCCAGATTTCCGCACGAACAAAAACCAAACAGGATAAGTTAAAACTATCTGCAACAATAGCCGTGGCCTTTTTTACACCAGGCTCCTTTCTTGTTTTAGCTTTAGTCGGTGCAAACAGACTTAATTCAAAATTAAAAACAAGAAAATACTAATAAAACCTATTCTTTATTAACCCCTGCTTGTTCAGTAAGACTTTTCGGCAATGTTTTCTTCACCTTTACACCTAAATCAACAAAACTACTTGCCTGCCGTACTAGATTTCCATGCCCAGTCGTTAGTTTATTCATAACCCCATCATAAGTTTTATTCGCCGTACTTAATTGATTTCCCAGTTTTTCCAGATCTTCAACAAAGCCTCTAATTTTGTCATACAAGGTCCCAGCTTTTTCTGCAATTAATCGGGCATTTTCATTTTGTCGCTCATAGCGCCAAATATTTTCAATGGTTTTTAATGTTGCTAATAACGTCGTTGGCGTAACCACTACAATTTTATGTTCGAATGCATCTGTAAATAACTTTTCATCAGCCTGAAACGCTGTCATAAAGGCTGATTCAATGGGCATAAACAGTAATACAAAATCAAGAGAACGCAAACCTTTCAATCCTGAATAATCTTTATCACTTAATCCTTTTATATGGTCTCTAACTGATTTTATATGTGCTTTTAAAGCAACTGTAGCCTCAGCGTCATTGTCTGCCGAACAATATTGTTCATAAGCTAATAGAGACACTTTTGAATCGACCACAACATCTTTATCATCTGGCAAACGGATAATCACATCGGGCTTAAAAAGCTGTTTATCTTCATCTCTATAGGCACCTTGCGTTTCGTATTCAATACCTTTGCGGAGCCCCGACTGTTCCAACACTTTTTCAAGAATCATTTCCCCCCAGTTACCCTGAATTTTTTTATCCCCTTTTAAGGCTCTGGTCAGGTTTAAGGCTTCTTGATTCATTTTTTCTGTATCTCGACGCAATGAAACTATTTCTTCACGTAAAGACACTCTATCTTTTGTTTCATTTTGATAAATGGCCTCCACTCTGCTTTTAAAATCCACTAACTGAGTTTTTATAGGACTAACAATATGCTCCATACTGGTTTTATTTTGTTCTGAAAACTGTTTGCTGCGGTCTTCAAAAATTTTATTGGCCAAACTTTCAAATTGGCTTTTTAACTGTTGCTCAGCATTCTGCAACAGTTTTATTTTTTCATTGTTATTTTTTTCTTGCTCTTGCAGTCGTGTATGTAGCTCTGCATTTTCTATTTTGCTTATAGATAGCTGCTCTTGTAACTGTTGATCATTCAGCGCCTGCTCTTCTAACAGCTTAAGCCTTTCTTCAGCCACTGCCAGTTTTAAAGAAAGCTGCTGAGTTAGCTCTGTTTTCTGGCTCAAATCATCAGCAGTTTGATATTGCTGTAGCGCAAGTTGCTTCTTTGTTCGCCTAAGTCCCCATGCATAAGCAAATAAAACAATGATGAGAATAGTGACGATAGAAAGTACAGAAAACAAATTTTTTTCCATTATCTTTTTCTTATAAATTTGGCATTAAAATCGTTGGTGTTTCTCATTCAGCAAGCACTAACAATCTCATACCTACACAATAAAACCGGGGAATTGTGCAGGGCGGACTAAAGTCCGCTCTACAAGCTGTTAAATATGCTTTATTAAACTAACGATTTAAAAACAACCGTTGCTGCATCTAATGTTTTTTCTATATCTTCATCGCTATGTGCAGCAGAAACAAATCCTGCTTCAAAAGCCGAAGGTGCCAGATAAACACCTTGCTCCAACATGCCGTGAAAAAAGCGTTTAAACAGCTCTTGATCACATTGCATGACTTGAGAAAACTGACTGACTTTTTCTTCTTTAGTAAAAAACAAACCAAACATGGCGCCTACACGGTTTACAGATAGAGATAGACCCGCTTGGCTAGCTCTGTCTTTTATTCCGTTGACCAATTTTTCTGTGCTTTGTCCTAATTCCTCATAAAAACCAGGCTGTGAAATTAATTCTAATGTTTTCAAACCAGCAGCCATCGCGACTGGATTCCCAGAAAGCGTACCTGCTTGATAAACAGGACCTAAGGGTGCCAGATACTCCATAATTTCTTGTTTGCCACCAAAAGCACCAACAGGCATGCCACCGCCTATCACTTTACCCAAGGTAGTTAAATCAGGCGTTACATCATAGACCCCCTGTGCACCTTGCAAACCAACACGAAAACCAGTCATCACTTCATCAAAGATTAAAACACAGCCATACTCATCACAAACCTGACGCAAAGTTTCCAAAAAACCGGGGACAGGTGGAATACAGTTCATATTGCCGGCAACGGGTTCAACAATAATACAGGCAACATCAGCACCGATTTCTGCGAATGCTTGCTTAACAGCATCACTATCATTATAGGTCAGGGTGATAGTATCCTCTGCTAAAGCAGCTGGAACACCTGGAGAACTTGGCACACCTAATGTCAGGGCCCCCGAACCAGCTTTAACTAATAGAGAATCTGAATGGCCATGATAACAGCCTTCAAATTTCACAATTTTATCGCGCCCAGTATATCCTCGCGCCAAACGCAAGGCACTCATGGTTGCTTCTGTACCTGAACTCACCATACGCACCATATCAATAGAAGGCACTAATTCACAGACCTTAGCGGCCATTTGTGTTTCTATCTCTGTCGGTGCACCAAAGCTTAAGCCTTTTTCTGCTGTTTGCTTGACCACATCGATCACCTCAGGATGGGCGTGCCCTAAAATCATTGGCCCCCATGAGCCAACATAATCGATATAACGCTTGTTTTCACTATCAAAGATATATGAACCACTGGCATGATCGATATAAACAGGTGTACCACCTACACCACTAAAAGACCGAACTGGAGAATTAACGCCACCAGGGATTACTTTTTTTGCTTCTGAAAATAAATTACTCGCGTTAGTCATAGTTTGTTTTAATTTAAAAATAAATAGGGTAAAGGATAGGTTAACTTGATGACTCTATCAAGTTATTAAAGCTGCTATAAAGGAGTTTTGTGGGGATTCTTATCAAGACTCTTTGATCGAGCCCGTAACGCAGGAACTTTATAAAGTATTATCCCCATACAGAGAGCACAGGAATAGAAGCAGAGACGTTGCATGCAACGTCTCTGCAACGCAGTCTTATGCTCGGCAATAAGAAGGTATCCAGCTTTTTTCAATCATGTGCTCTGGTAATTGATTGAAATCAAATTCCAGACCGTCTTTAATCATAACGGGCACATCAAATAATTCCACCACTTCAGGAATATCATTAAAGAACATGGTGTAAAAAGGTTTAACCAGCATTTTTGAAACTTTCATACCAATAGGGCCAATGAAGTTTCTTCTTTGTCCAACATGAGCGACTTCGTCGATAGTAATTTCATCTAATAATTCATGCAATCGCTTACATACTTCTGGTTCATGAGATAGCAACTCGTCAATCTTTTCATGCAGATGACAATAATAGGTTACCCCCATCAATTCAGTCACAAATGCAGGAGTATCCATTAAAAAACCAGGGAATTTTGGAAACTGTTCATAAATCTTTTCTTTAATCGGGCCTAATGGCACCCATTCAACTTTGTCTAAGCCAACAGTTTTTAGCATTTCATCAAACAAACGCACATGACAGAATTCCTCTGCCAAATGAACTCTGCTGATTTTATCTTCTACAGAATGAGAATTCGCCATATCAGGTACCGAATCCCATGCACCTTTAATACCAACCCATTCATGGCGAGCAAATTTATACATTCCTGTCAGCATTAGAGTCAGAGGGTCTAATGATTTAACATCATCTTCCATTTCCACATAGTTGCGGTAAAAGGCCTCTTGATTAACTTCTGTGTTCTGTAGTTTTACAGGGTTATCCTGAAAATGCTTAAGTCTGGCACGTTTAATAGCTAAATCTCGGTCTTCTTCAAAAAGCTCTCCGCCATGCTTTTGAGTAAATTCCCAGTAATCTTCAAAATTTTCTTTTCTTTGTTCATCTGTTGCCGGCGAAAAAACCGATAAATATTTACCTGCACTCATAACTTAGACACTCCTCACATTAATTTAAATTAAATACCATTGTTTGCCCGCTCTAATTAAAAACGCTCTTTATTGCTCCGAGGAGGTCAAACAATGCAAATTCTAATCATTATAGTTGTTAATCCATTACATTTTAATTAGTTAGGGTTATTTTTATTTTCTCAACCTAATATTCCATAATTACTTTAAGGTAAAGCTTTCTTCACCCCTCATCAAACCTGATTTTATTGAAAAGTAAAATAATGATATAAACATATTTTATTTTGGCAAAGACTGCCTATACCTAAGCGATATTTATCATCCCTAACATTTCCCTCAATCCACTCTTTCGAATTTGCGTTTTATCGCTTCATCCCTGGCATCTTTGATTTCTCGTATAACACCTTTTACATCGGCCTTTTTATTATTCCCTTTATAATAGCCCGTCAACATCACTTCAGGTGTCAACTTGCCGCGCTCATAAATTTTCCACATTTCCTTAGCAAAACTGGTTGAAAGCAGTTCTGGTGCAAACCGTCCGAAATAGTTTGCCAAATTACTAACATCTCTTTCCAGCATTCTGGCTGCATTATTATTAGCAGAGGCATCAATAGCCTGAGGCAGGTCTATAATAACGGGGCCATGTTTATCAACAAGTATGTTGAATTCAGACAAGTCACCATGAACCAGTCCTGCACAAAGCATTCTGACAACTTCTTTAATCAATAAACCGTGATACTCCAGCGCTTCCTTACTGGTCAATTCAAGATCATTAAGTCTTGGTGCTGCCCCGCCATGTCCATCGGTAACCAATTCCATAAGCAATACACCTTCGACAAAGTTATAAGGTTTTGGAACACGTACACCCGCGGCCGCAAGACGATATAAAGCATCAACTTCAGCATTTTGCCAAACATCTTCCTGCTGCTGTCGTCCATAACGGCTATTTTTACCCATAGCACGTGCTTGCCGGCTATTACGAACCTTACGACCTTCCTGATACATGGCCTGCTTATGAAAGCCTCGTTTATTCGCTTCTTTATAGACTTTGGCACAGCGAACTTCACCTTCACTACGTACAACATAGACGGATGCTTCTTTACCACTTTTTAATGGATGAATCACTTCATCAATAAAACCGTCTTGTACTAGTATTTCTAAACTTTTTGGCGTTTTCATTGCCATGACGTAATATCCTAATATTTACAGAGATTGCTGAGACTCCTGTGCCTCAAAACAAAAAAGATACAGAAGGTTCCTGGAGCTGAGTTACCAGGCAAAACTTGAAAATTCTGTAGTTTTAATTAATTCGATTAATAATCCCTTCTAATTCCTCAAGGCTTGTATAGTTAAAAACCAGTTTTCCCTTGCCATTATCTTGATGGTTAATAATAACTTTAGCACCTGTTTTTTCTGTTAGTTGCTCTTGCAACCTTATGGTATCTGTATCCTGTTGTTTTGGTTCTGGCTTTTTTTCGTCCCCAAAACTTTTAACTAATTTCTCAGCTGCTCTAACCGTTAAGCCTTGTTTTACTATTTTATTAGCAACCTCTATTTGCTGATCATCTTCAAGACTCAATAAAGCTCTAGCATGCCCCATTTCAATTAAACCTTTGGCCAGCAGCGTTTTTACTTCGCTCTGCAGATCAAGTAACCGCAATAAGTTAGATACCATCGCTCTTGATTTTCCAACAGCATCCGCGGCTTGTTGATGGGTCATCTGAAATTCATCAACTAACCTTTTTAAGGCTTCTGATTCTTCTAGAGCGTTTAAGTCTTCACGCTGAATATTTTCAATCAAAGCGACGGCCATCGCAGCACGGTCATCAATATCTTTTATAACTACAGGTATTTCCTGTAATGCAGCTAATTGAGCGGCTCTCCAGCGACGTTCTCCTGCAACAATCTCATAGCGGTCATTTGCTATCAAACGCACAATAATGGGTTGAATAACGCCTTGAGCTTTGATGGAGTCTGCCAGTTCTTGAAGCGCCTCAGGCTTCATATCCTTGCGTGGCTGATATTTCCCTCGCTGTAAAAACTCAATCGGCAAGGTTTGCAGGTTTTGAGTTTTTTCTTGTTCAGTAGGCGTTACATCACCTAAAAGAGCATTTAACCCTCGCCCTAGTCCTCGTTTTTTTGACGCCATGTTATTTTTTCTCTTCTTTTCTAATCATTTCCCCCGCCATTGCTATATAGGCAATGGCCCCCCGGGATCTTTTATCATATTGAATGATGGGCAGCCCATGACTGGGTGCTTCTGCTAATCGTACGTTTCGTGGGATACAGGTTCTAAATACTTTATCTTCAAAATATTGCTGCAATTGCTCAGAAACATCTCGAGTCAAGCGACTCCTGTTGTCAAACATGGTTCTTAATATACCTTCAAGATGAAGCCCTGGATTGACCGTTTCTTTGATATTTTTTAAGGTATCCATTAAAGCAGACAAGCCTTCCAATGCATAATATTCACATTGCATAGGTATTAAAACACTGTCTGCAGCTACCATTGCATTTAAAGTCAACATATTTAAAGACGGAGGACAGTCAATTAATATGTAGTCATATTCAGGTTTAAGCTGTAATAAAGTATCTGCGAGCTTACGCTCTTTATTTGGGATATTCATTAAGAAAACTTCTGCGGCTGTTAAGTCAGAGTTTCCAGGAATAATATCAAACCCTAATTCATTATTTTTTACAATAATTTCTGATACAGGCACTTCTTCTAGCAATAATTCACAACTCGAATAGGGAACCGATTCTTTATCAACGCCACACCCCATAGCAGCATTGCCCTGAGGATCAAGGTCGATCAACAATACCCGACGATTTGCAGCAGCAAGTGCTGATGCTAAATTAACACTGGTTGTTGTTTTACCTACGCCACCTTTTTGATTGGTAACAGCAATAACTTTACCCATGGTTAGCCTCTCCTTCTATTCGAATTAAACATCTTTCTGCTTCAACCCCTGGAACATTTAATTGAATAATTGAACTGGGTGTTGTGAGTGCTTTGATTTCTTCGGCATCTGGTTGCTGGCCTTTCATCGCCAACAAAATACCGAGAGGGTCGATTAAGTGTTTAGTTAAATGCATTATATCTTGCAGACTTGCAAATGCTCGCATCATCACGGTGGAAAATACAGTCTCAGGCTGAAAACTTTCTACTCGAGCATGAATGACCGTCACATTTTTCAATTTTAATTCTAAAATTGCTTGCTGTACAAAACGAGTCTTTTTTGAATTTGAATCAACCAGGGTAAATTCAACATGAGGTAAAAAAATAGCCAGAGGAATACCTGGTAACCCAGCACCTGTACCTATATCGGCTACACGATTACCTTTAATATATGGCAACACACTTAAACTGTCTAATATATGTAAGCGCGCCATTTCCTCCCGATTTCTAACCGCCGTTAAATTATAGGTTTTATTCCATTTTTCAATCAGTTTTATAAATTTCAGTAAGGCCTCAAGTTGACTTTCATCACTTGATATATCAAGTCTTTGAAGCCCTTCTTGCAAAATTTTTTGGCAAGTTTCCATTATGCAGATTTCTTTTTAAGGTGAACCAGCAACAAGGAAATTGCAGCGGGTGTAATACCAGGTATACGAGAGGCCTGCCCTAGTGTTTCTGGTTTTTGTAGTTTTAACTTTTCACAGACTTCATTAGATAACCCTGAAACTTTGCTGTAATCTTCATCAGTAGGCAATTTCAAATGATTATAGCGTTTAGTACGATTTATTTCTGTTTGTTGCCTATCAATATAACCCGCGTATTTTGCTTGAATTGCAACTTGCTCCGCTACTTGCTCGGGCACATTATCAATTTTTGCAAAAACTAATAAATTATCCACATCCACTTCAGGACGATGCAATAAAGCAAACATACTGGCTTCTTTTTTTAGTTCTTTACCCCATAAACTTTCAGCTTGCTCCGCTTGTTCTGTTCCGACTCGCACCCATTGTTTGCTTAAGTCATTTTGTAACTGAGCAATAGCTTCACGTTTTTGTTCGAATGCCTGCCAACGTTTGTCATCAACCAAACCTAATTCTCTACCTTTTTCAGTTAGGCGCATATCGGCGTTATCCTCTCTTAGCAATAGACGATATTCGGCACGACTGGTAAACATTCGATAGGGCTCTTGAGTTCCTCGGGTAATTAAATCATCAATCATCACGCCAATATATGCTTCATCACGTTCTGGACACCAGCTCTCCATACCTTTAACCAACCTGGCTGCATTTAATCCTGCGATTAAACCTTGAGCAGCAGCTTCTTCATATCCCGTTGTACCATTTATTTGACCGGCAAAAAACAATGCCTTCATATGCTTGGTTTCCAGTGATGCTTTTAAATCAATAGGGTTAAAATAGTCATATTCAATCGCATATCCAGGACGAATAATAACGGCATTTTCAAAGCCAGTCATAGACTGGACTAGTTGATATTGAACATCAAAAGGTAAACTGGTTGAGATACCATTAGGGTATATTTCATGTGTTTCCAATCCTTCAGGTTCAACGAAAATTTGATGCGAGTCTCTATCTGCGAAGCGAACAACTTTGTCTTCAATTGATGGGCAATATCGAGGGCCAACACCGTCTATAACCCCAGTATACATGGGGGACCTATCCATTCCAGCACGAATAATATCGTGAGTCTGACTATTGGTACGAGTAATATAACAAGGAACTTGACGTGGGTGCTGCTCTCTAGATCCCATATATGAAAAAATGGGCAGTACCTCATCACCATGTTGAGTTTCAAGCTTGCTGAAATCAATACTTCTGCCATCAAGACGCGGTGGCGTTCCTGTTTTTAAGCGATCGACCTGCAAGGGAAGTTCTCGCAACCGGTCTGCTAATGCAATGGAGGCTGATTCACCCGCACGCCCACCACTATAGTTTTCTAAACCAATATGAATTAAGCCGCCTAAAAATGTTCCCGTAGTCAGAACCACTGCTTTTGCAGAAAAATCGAGGCCCATCTGAGTTTTAACACCAACAACCTGATCACCTTGTACAATAAAATCAGACACCGTTTGTTGAAACAAGGTGAGGTTATCTTGGTTCTCTAAAGCACTTCTAATGACTTGTTTATATAAATTGCGGTCGGCCTGTGCTCGGGTTGCCCTTACAGCTGGACCTTTACTAGCATTTAAGGTTCTAAACTGAATTCCTGCCTTGTCTGCAGCTAGAGCCATTACACCACCAAGCGCATCAACTTCTTTAACCAAATGACCTTTACCAATCCCTCCGATAGCGGGGTTGCAACTCATCTGACCTAAGGTATCAATGTTTTGGGTAAGAAGTAAGGTTTTTACTCCACAGCGCGCAGAGGCTAATGCGGCTTCAGTTCCCGCATGACCACCCCCAATAATAATAACGTCAAATTTTTTCTGGAAATTCACAACAAATCTATGTTCAAATAAAAAGGTATCTTAATGGTATACCGTGGTTAATCCAATTTTTTAAGGTGTTTATATGAAAAAAACAAAGAAATCAAAGGGATTTAAAACAAGCTTAGTTAAAAATCCAGTAGCAAAATTTGCTTTTCAATTCAACAAGGCTCAAGTTTTTAAAGATAAAACAAAATATCAGCGTACAGCTAAACATAAAGGCAAGGAGCCTTTTCCAATAATACTTTCAGTCGTATTGGAAAAGGCTCCTGCTTTTAACCACCCTCTTTGAAAAAGAGTGATTGTGGGGGATTTTATATTAAGAGTTCCCAAATCAAGTCATCAACTCGTTGCTCACGCATAGAATATCCACTTCGCCCAGACTTAATCAGAGATTCCTTACAAACTGTCGATATAAAATCACTTGATTTTTAAAATCAAAAAAACTCTAAACAGCTCTTTGCCAAAGAACAAGCTTGAGAACAAAATCTAACAAAAAAAACACCCTTAACAAACTACTACGAAATTGTTTTCTTCATTTTCGTCTTTATGCCATGAGCAATTAACGTCCTTAACCAGCTAAACGCTCAATCATGCTCTCAGCTTGTTCGGAAAATTTTTCCAAATCTCCACTTTTAATTGTTTCAACAGGTATAACAACCGCTGAATCTAAATCAATAAAGATATGTACATATTTATCAACATAATCAACACGCAACATGTCTTTCCACGGTGTTTTATGTTTACCGCCTGGTGATTTTTCTGCCAAATAATCTTGCTCTATTCTCAAAGTATGTCTGCCGAACATATCTGCTTTTTCTTGTTCAGTATACTTTTCAAGAAATTGTCTTCGCATATCCATTTTCATGGAATATGGAGAAAAAATTCCCCAGGCAAAAGCCAGCAAAGCGATATAGGATGTTGTCATCATATCCGCATAATACACATAATAAAACATACCTATAAACAACATGATTCCAGGTACTATTAATCGATTCCTACGCATACTTTTTTGTAGTTCTAGGTCATCTTTAAGTCTTAATTCATTAAAATGAACCAAATCTTCTTCTCTAAATTCGTACTCTATTTCATACATATTTATCTTCTGGGTTGTTTTGTGATGATTTAATCAATCAAAAAAGTCATATTATAGCAACAATGTCATCTAGCCTTGTCCCATTAGGAGATAAAAGATCTAAATATCAAAGATATAACTTTATTTTTGTTGTTTTTTAACTCTTTATTTCGGTAACAATAGCATCAATACCATTTTGCTTTAGTTGTTTCTTTAAATTAGAAACACTAGAAGAATAACTATAAGGCCCCATTTTCACTCTATTCCAGATAACGTTCCCTACTGTTGCTTTCTCAATTCTTGATTCTATTCCAATTAAAGCCAGGCGAGCCCTTAACTTATCAGCCTCTATAAAGTTGCGAAAAGATCCCGCTTGCAGAATATATTTACTTGTTTTGCCTTTTCCAAATTTCTCTTCTCGACTACGCGTATTAATTTCATAATCGGGTACCACTATTTCTGTTTCAGGCAATATAGTATAAAAGTCAAACCGAGGTTCTTCTGGTTTTTTATTTTGATGCTTTGGTGTTCTTTTAATTTTTTTAGAAACTGAAATAGCAGTTTTCTGTTTCTGCGGTTTTTCTATTTTAGACCCCGAATTCCTTAAAAAAACCAAAAACATTACAAATAATGCAATGAGCAGAACAATTAACACCCACTTCCACCAGACAACCGTGTTTTGCTGTGGTTTTTTTTTGCTTGCCGTTGCTCTATCCTTATAATCCCGGGCCATTACATTGACTCTGGCGTATTAATATTTAATAAAGACAAGCCATTTGAAAGGACTTGTTTTGCTGCACAAATAAGATTTAATCTGGCATTTCTAAGCGCTTCATCATCAACCAAAAATTGATGAGCATTGTAATAAGTATGAAAGTTGTTCGCTAATTCTCGAAGGTAATGAATCAGTTGATGTGGCTCATATTGTAATGCGGCTCTTTCCAGGGCTTCAGGATATTTAGATAAAGTAGTGATCAGTGCTGTCTCATGAGCTTCTGTCAATTTATCTAAGTTTTCCATCCCTAAAATTAAATTTCTCTCCCAACCTTTTTCATCCAGTTGACGTAAAACGCTGCACACGCGAGCATGAGCATACTGTACGTAAAACACAGGATTTTCATTCGTTTTGGAGGTAGCCAGCTTTAAATCAAAATCCATATGTTGTTCTGATTTGCGCATAACATAAAAAAAGCGTGCCGCATCAGTCCCAACTTCACTACGCAATTGACGTAAAGTTACAAATTCACCAGAACGTGTCGACATGGGTACTTTTTCAGTTCCACGATATAAAATCGCAAATTGAACTAACAATACTTTAAGTTTGGATTCATCTGCTCCAAGTGCCTGCATTGCTGCTCTTACTCGTGGAATATAACCATGATGATCCGCACCCCAGATATTAATAATTTGATCAAAACCTCGGTCTAGCTTATTCATATGATAAGCAATATCAGAAGCAAAATAGGTCGACTGCCCATTGTCTCTTACTACAACCCTATCTTTCTCATCACCTAAGCGACTGGATGCAAACCAGGTAGCCCCCTCTTTTTCATAGAGGTATCCAGATTCATCTAATCGACTCAAGGCTTCTTTTATTGAGCCATCTTCCATCAGACTTCGCTCGGAAAACCATTCTTGATAAGTCACTCCGAACTCTTCTAAATCGTCCTTAATATCATCAAGAATAACAGAGAGACCCGCTTGAAATAAATCACGATATAGAGAACCGCCCAACAAAGTTTTTGCTCTGTCAATAAGCGCATCAATATGCAGTTCTTTATCGCCACCTTGCGGTTCATCTGCAGGAATATCTTCTAAAACTAATTCAGCGGGCCGACGATATTCATTGCCTGTAGTTTTATGGATATTAAAAGCGATGTCACGGATATACTCTCCGCGATAACCATTGCTTGGGAATACCACAACCTCACCGCATTCTTCTAGATAACGCAACCAAATACTGGTTGCCAAAATATCCATTTGACGCCCGGCATCATTCACATAATATTCTTTGGATACATTAAAACCCACAGCATTCAATAAATCCGCCACGGCTGATCCGTATGCAGCACCTCTACCATGACCAACATGAAGAGGGCCTGTTGGGTTTGCGGAAACAAATTCAACCTGAACTTTTTTACCCGCTCCAACATCACTCAAACCATATTTTTTGCCGCTATCATGAACCTGTTTTACTACTTGAAATTGAGTGTCAGCATTAATAAAAAAATTAATAAAACCAGGGCCTGCAATTTCTACTTTTGCAACTGCGGAGTCTCCAGGAAATATAGAGATAATTTTTTCAGCTAGTTGACGTGGATTTGTTTTTGCTGGTTTTGCGAGCATTAGTGCCAAATTGGTAGCAAAATCACCATGGCGAGTATCTTTCACACGCTCAACATTAATTTTAGGACTAAGCTCTTGATCTATAATGCCTTCTGATTTAAGACTTGCAACAACTTGTTGAAGCAGAGTTTCCAGCTTTTGTTTCATTATTTTTTAAGGGGATGGAAGAACAACAAACCGTGCATTATCCATGAAAATGGATTGTTACGCCAATGCTGAAAAAGTAAAAGCGCCATTTTGGCGCTTTTACTTTAGTCAGTTAAACAATACCCTCTTGTTATACCTGATCTAACTGTTTCTATTACTAAACCATTTCTGACTGAAGAAGCCTACGTAAATTGATAGCACCATAATTATCGCCTCAAAACCTCCAGACCCAAGGTTAGCAACAGCAGGACCTGGGCAATATCCACTCATACCCCAGCCGACACCAAAAAGTGCAGCCCCTGTAACAAGAGCCTTATCAATATCTGTCCGTTTTGACAGATGAAAACCCTCTTCTAATAATGGCTCTGGTCTTTTTAATACCAGTCTAAAAGAGATAAATGTAACCAATAAAGCACCCATCATCACAAATGCCAAACTGGGATCCCATTGTCCAAAGATATCTAAAAAATTAATTACTTTATTAGGATTAATCATTTGAGAAACAGATAAGCCTAGCCCAAAAATGATACCACTTAAAAGGGCAATAAAATTTTTACTCATAGTACATGCCGAATAATATAAACAGTGACCATTCCAAAGCCCATAAATATCAATGTTGCAAAAATCGAACGTTTAGACAAATTAGCAATACCACAAATACCATGACCACTAGTACAGCCATTTCCTAACCGGGTTCCAACACCCACAAAAAAACCGCCAACAGCAACTAGCCAGATAGGATAGCCTTGTCTAGGTGTGAAAAAGTCGGGTAACACCGCTTGAAAAATGATGGCACCTATAATAAGGCCTAAGAGAAAGGTTGATCGCCAAATGCGCTCATCTTTTGGTGCTTGAAATAAACCATTCATAATGCCGCTGACACCCGCCATACGTCCATTAAACAATAAAAGCAATGTTACGCTAAGGCCGATTAAAGCACCACCAAGCATAGCGGAGATTGGGGTAAAGTCTTCCACAACAATAAATACCTAGACTAGATTAAAAAATTTGCACACCAAGACATTTAAAACCTTGCTAAGGTTTTAAATGGACGACTTAATGAATTGCAGTTAAACAATGGGATTAGCTTTTTTGCTTGATCCAGTCAACACTTGCTTGAATGATTTCATCAAAAACAGACTGTTCACTTCGATCAATGCGTTTTAGCAATTTAAACGAATGATCGGCCCCTTCAATAATATGTAATACGGGTTGGGGGGATAATTTTTCAAGCAATGGTTTAAAGATTTTTAATTGACATAAAGAATCACGAGTTCCTTGAAAAAACAACATGGGTTCATGAATATCTTTCAAGTGACCAAAACGTGGTTTATCAGGTTTCCCCGGAGCATGAAGCGGGTAGCCAAATAAAATGATCCCTGCGTATAAGTCTTCTTTTGAGGTCAATATGGTCGCATATCGCCCACCCATACTTTTACCTGAAAGAAATATTTGTTTGCGTGTGACCCCTGTTTTTTCCATGACTGTATTAATCACTTTCTGCCATGTTTCTTCCAGAACATGAGGCGTATTGGGTGCTTTTAAACCCTGCTCCATATAAGGAAAGTTAAATTTAACGGTCAACACATTTTGCTTAGCAATGCCTTCTTGTATTTGAGAGATAAAAACAGAGTTCATATCATGTCCTGCCCCATGCGCAATAATCAAAACTGACTGATATTCATCAGGAATTAGCCATGTCGATGATATCTTAGCTTTTTGGGTGATGGTGATTGTATGGTGCTCTGTTTTCATAATATTTTTTAAATACGACTCTTTATGCGCTAACAAATAAGACTATAGTTTAACTTAATTTTCACAAATTAAATAAAATTACTTGACGAAAAATCAATATCTCCCTAGAATACGACCTTCTTTGCGGAGCGGTAGTTCAGTTGGTTAGAATACCGGCCTGTCACGCCGGGGGTCGCGGGTTCGAGTCCCGTCCGCTCCGCCAAAGATCTTTCTAGTCTAAGCAGGATTCTCACTGCTTATAAAAACACAGGGCAAATCAAATTGCTGTTGTGTTTTGATCATCAAGGCCTGTATTCCAAATTGTTCAGTTGCATTATGGCCGCCTGCGAACATATGCACTCCACTTTCCTGGCTTTCATGCCAATCATGCTCACTTATCTCGCCAGTAATATAAGCATCTAGCCCTTGTTTTTTTGCTAATTGCCATTCATTATTTGCACCGCCTGTAATAATGCCAATTGAACGGATTAATTGTTCCTTATCCGCAGAAGCTAAAATGACTGGGTGTTCCAGAACATCTTCTAATTTTCTAGCCAAGTCAGTTGCCGACAACGGCTGCTCTAAAACGCCTTTTATGCCAGTAGCTACCCCTTTATAATCACCAAATGCTTGCTGATCAACACAATCAAGTAATATACCAAGAATGGCAGCATTACCAATTTCAGCGTGACCATCTAAAGGCAAATGATAAGCAAATAAATTAATATCATTTTTTATCAATGGAAAAACTCTTTTTGCAAAAGCCCCCGTTAAAGTTTTCGGACCATGAAACTTCCAAAACAATCCATGATGAACAACCAATGCGTCTGCATTATGTTCAATTGCCTGTTCTATTGAATATTTAGTCGCAGAAACGGCAAAAGCAACTTTACTTATCTGAGGCGCCCCTTCTATTTGCAAACCATTAGGGCAATAGTCAGCATATGAATCAGGGCTGAGTAAATTAGTAAAAAAATGTTCTAACAACTGTTGTGAAATCATATCTTAATAGTTTGACATTGTCGCCAAATGACTTTAAAAGTCTCAGTCAGTGTAGCATCATCATTTAAAACTCGATTTGTTATATCATCAGTAGAAATCCACCGACCTTCATCTATTTCATCTGCATTTAAAATAAATGGACCATTATGATAACAATCATAGACCTGAATAAACTCCATTCCAAGCTGCTTAGTTGGAGAAAGTTTAAATAAAGCCTGTAATGAGCTTTCAATATTGACCCCTAACTCTTCTTCTGCCTCTCTTATAGCACTTGAGAGATATCCTTCACCTGCATCAACATGCCCCGCAGCTGAAGTATCCCAAAGCCCTTTATTCAAATCTTTCTTCATAGACCTTTTTTGCAAAAAAAGCTGCTCCTGGTCATTAAACACTAAAATATGTACTGCGCGATGACGTAACCCTTGCGCATGAATTTCATGTCTGAGACAGGTATTGATAACCTGGTCGTTTTCATCAACAACAGAAAGTAGTTCTGTATTCATAACTTATAGTCGATTCCTGTGCTTATGTCGTGTAAGGTAATGGTTTTCATTAGAACCAAAACAGTTTACACGATGGCAAGAAGAAGTGAACATAGCCAGGAAGAAATAAAAGAGATGGTTTTGCAAGCGGCTGAGACAATTGTTATCGAAGAGGGCTTTGATAACCTGAAAGTACGCAAAGTTGCCATGGAAATTGGCTATACCGTTGGCAGTATTTATATGGTCTTCGATAATATGGCTGATTTAATCATGCATATTAAAAGCCGAACTCTGGATGATATTGCTGCACAGCTAGATGCTGTGGACAATACTGGCAATGCCGAACAAACAATAGCACTGCTTGCCAAGACCTATCTTACCTTTGCCAATCAAAATTTTAATCGATGGCGAATGATTTTTGAGCACCAACTGACTGCTGATGAAAAAGTGCCCGACGGGTATCAGCAAAAAGTAAAGCAAATTTTTAGTTTAGTTGAACATCAATTTCAGCAGCTGGACACGACTCATAGTGAAGAGCAAAGCAAACAAGCCGCACGCGCTTTATGGAGTGGGGTCCATGGTATTTGCACCTTATCTTTAACAGGTAAATTAGATTTACTGGGTGTAGATAGCATTGAAAATACCGTCAACTTATTAGTTGAAAACTTCATTATAGGCTGGAAGCAAAACTAGGTTTATTTGGTTCCTCTTGCAGGCAAATGCAAAGAAACCAGAAAAGTTGCTATTAATACCATGGAGCCCAGTCCTATTAAAGCTGTCGTAGGATCAACCTGTTGTGAGGCTGCAAAAGTATAGCTGCCTACAGCAATTAACATGGCTACGTTTTGAAAAAAGCCCTGCAAAGCAACTGCGCTACCACTACCAATACTTTCCTGCCCTAATTCTTGCAAAGCAGCATTAATAGGCACAATAAACATCCCCCCGGCCATGCCTATGGCAAATAATGCAGCTCTTGCTGACCAAAGTGTTTCTGTAAAACTCAATACTACAATAAAAATGGCCATTAAATAAGCAGGAATTCTGGCTCGACTTAAAAAATCCAATGGGATTAAACGAGGAACCAGAGCAGAACCAACGATAATGCCGATAGCTAAAAACAGGGTAAGTTCTGCAATATCACTGGCATTTTGAGTCATTAGCACTAAAGGTGCCCAGGCAATAATAATGACTCTGACTGTTGCAGCAGCAGCCCAAAACAATGAAGCACCTAAAATAGCAAATCGTGAACGAGGCGTGGTAAAAAAAAGCTGAGCTTGTTGATAGAATCGAATGACCTTAGAACCCGCTTCAGCCTTTTTACTAATTTTCTCTGGCAACAGCAAACTAACCGCAGCTGAAATAATAAAAATAACAATAGTACCAACTAAAGCCCATTGAGTTGAGTAATCAGCTACTTTTGCACCAACAATCATCCCTAATAAAATCGCAAAAATTGTTGAGCCCTCAATCCAGCTGTTCGCTTTAACTAACAATTCCTTATTAGCCAAATCTGGCAATATGCCATATTTGGCGGGACTATAAATAGCAGCGCCCATACCGACCAAACAATAAGCAATCAGTGGCTCTACATTAAATAACAACAACCCCGCACCCGATGCTTTTACTAAATTGGCAACAATTAACACATTTCGCTTTGCATGCGTATCAGCAAAAGCCCCTACCCATGGCGCCAATATGACAAAGGCGATTAAAAAGACACTTTGCAATGCGGGTACATACCATGTTGCCAATTCAGTCGTCTGCATAACCAAGGCAATAACAGTAAATAAAATAGCATTATCAGCAAAAGCTGAAAGGAATTGGGCGACCAGTAAAGGATAGATTTGTTTATTCATGGAGTTTAGCCTTTAAGCTGTTATAAAAGGCAAACACTTAAGTCTGCCCAACCTTGTTAACATAACAATAGATAATCAAGGAACCAGCTTCTCAGCCAATTTAGTCACTTCTGGGTAATTAGTTTTACCTGTTGCTAAAACAGGAATTGCATCCACAACAAACACCTTCTTAGGCAAGCTAATTGCATGAGTGCCTTTAGATTCCGCTATGAGATACTTACTTGTTGCATCTTTTTGTGTCGTTAATAAAATCACCTGCTCGCCTTTTTTAGGGTCAGGCAAGCTGATTGAGGCATGCTGCGCATCTGGCCAAGCATTAGCTGCTAGTTGCTCTACTGCAGTAAGAGAAACCATTTCTCCACTGACTTTTGCAAAACGCTTACTGCGCCCACGAATACTGACAAAACCATCTTCATCGATATGTACAATATCGCCAGTATCATACCAGCCAGCACCATAAACTGACTTTGGTGGAATTAGTTTTCCTGGATTATCAGAGAGCAAATAGCCTTGCATAATATTGGGCCCGTAGAGATGTAATTGACCAGCATCTTCAATTCCGGGTATATCCTCAAGCTGATATTGCATATTAGGCATTAATCGTCCAACTGTTCCTGCTTTAAAATCCATTGGCGTGTTAACAGAAGCAACAGGTGCTGTTTCTGTCGCTCCATAACCTTCTAATATGCGGATACCAAATTTCTCCGCCCATAATTCACGCGTATTATCTTGTAATTTCTCAGCCCCGGCCACCACATAACGCATATTGTAAAAATCATAGGCATGCGCTTTCTTGGCATAAGCCGCCAGAAAAGTATTGGTGCCAAACATAATAGTTGCCCCAATGTCGTAAGCAATTTCAGGAATAACACTATAATGCAGTGGCGATGGATAAAAGAATGTAGTCATCCCATTCAGTACAGGTAACATGGTGCCAACAGTGAAACCAAAAGAATGGAACATGGGTAGAAAGTTTAAAACAACATCTTGAGCATTAAAGTTAATCCGTGCTCTTAATTGATTATGATTAGCTAATATATTCGCATGAGAAAGCACTACGCCTTTAGGCTCACCTTCTGAGCCAGAAGTAAACAAAATAACCGCAGGACTATCAGGACTAAACTGCTGGTGCTTATACCAGTAATTAGCCGTTTGAGACTGTACGACGGCTTTTAGTTTATCCAGAATTGAAATGGACTCTGCCAGATCTTCCAAATAAACCAAATTGACTTGTGCAGCTAATGCCTCAGCATCATCAGTTAACTTGGCCAGCTCAATAAACCGGCGAGAAGTTAGCACTGTTTTAACTTTCGCCGTTCTGCAAGCTGAAGCCATGCCTTTAGACCCAGTGGAATAATTAAGCATGGCTGGCACTCGGCCATACAATTGCAACCCCAGGATAACATTTAATGTTTTAGTGGAATTAGGTAAAAACACGCCAACATTTTCCTCTGCCTGAGTGATTTTTTTTAAACCATTCCCAATAGCAAGTGTACGTGTAATTAAAGCATTATATGAAAGAGGATCTCTTTCCAGATCTTCTGCAACCGTATGTTTCCCACCATGAATAGTTCTAGCTTCTAAAAGAGAAGCAAATAACGTTTGTTTATAATGGCTGGTAGAAAAAATCATCTCTCCCATAATATCAGTAAGAATATGACCACAATATTTACGGCGAGACTTGCCTCTTAATTCAGCTTTAGCTTTAATGATGGTATGAGGAAGAACCTGAATGGTTATTTTAGGAAACCAACGCAAGCGAACAATGTTTCTTAACCTTGAAAAATGTGTGTATTCAGCGCCATGTATACGAACAGGTAGTATTGAGGCACCCGATTTATCCGCCACCATCCCGGTTCCATCATATATTTTCATTAAAGAGCCAGTGACTGTGATCCTTCCTTCTGGAAAAATAACGGTTTTAGTATCATTTTGTAAATGATGTATTAAAGCTTTTAATGACAAAGGTTGTGTCGGGTTCATAGGAAAAACATGAGACAAACTAAGAAATGGTTTTATCCACCAGCGCTCTGAAATATGTGTATTAATGGCGAAGGTAATATCATCAGGTAAAAAAACACCTAATAACAAAGGGTCTAAAAAAGAAGTGTGATTGGAAATAATAAGAACCCTATCTCCAGCCTTTTTGTAATTTTCCAGACCTTCAACTTCTACCTTATAAATTAGCGTCAGTAACCAGTGTAATATTTTTTTTAACATTTTTAATTCTCCTATGATCAGCTTAGCAGATATTTTAGGCTTACTATAAACATAAATTAAACAATGTTCAATTAATTTTTATAATTAAAGAATTTCCTGATTACCCATGAGCTTCAGCCATTTTAAAAACAACGTAAGTTCTGCAATTGCCCTTAAGCCCTCTCCTGCTGGAGAGGGTTTGGGTGAGGAGGCATTAAAATAAATTCTTTTTTGCTTATTTTCTTTGTTTTTAAAAACCAAGAGAGAAAGAATATTGAAAAAGAGATGTTTTTGATTTCTCCGCTCTCGGCAATTGCTCCTGCATTGCTCTACCTCCTGCATCCATGCAGTCGACCCCACCCTCTCCAGCAAGAGAGGGCCTAAGAGCCTTCGGGAATGACGCGCTATATAGCATTGCAGTTTCTTTATCCTAATTTGGCAGAGACTCACGGTAATCAGGAAGAAATTTATCCTGCTAGCTATAAAAAAGGCCTCTCCCTCTAGACAAAAAAATCAAAGTTGCATTAAAACTTGTGCAAGCTTGTTAGCAATCAAGAAAAATTAAGAATCTGACAGTCGACTAAGGTATATAATGAAAAATTTATGTCTGTGCCAGAATACTGTACTTAATCAATGAAAATACTGAGTCTATATTTCAAAAACATCAATTCACTTGAAGGAGAAAGTCGAATTCATTTCGATAAATCCCCCATAGTGGATGGCGGTGTGTTCGCAATTACAGGGCCAAATGGCTCAGGAAAGTCCAGTATTTTAGATGCCATTAGCCTAGGTTTATACGGTGAAACATTCCGCTTCGATCGCCCTGCGGAACATGTGATGACCAAAGCAACAGCAGAAAGTTTTTCAGAAGTTGAATTTGCATTAGGCGATGAAAAATATAAAGCAAGCTGGCATGTAAGCAGAACAGATAATAATTCGGCGGGAAAACTATTATCACCTGAAATGAAGCTAATTCATTTAAATGGCAGCGAACAGCTTATAGAAGAAAGTACTCAAAAAGTACGTGACAGAATGACCGAATTAACAGGAATGGACTTCCATAAATTCAGTAAATCGATGGTATTGGCCCAAGGCGATTTTGCTTCCTTTTTAAATGCGCTGGATAGTGAACGCATGGACATTCTGGAGAAGATCAGTGGCTCAGATATTTATGAAGACTATAGCCGTCAGGCGGAAGAGGAATTCACTCAAGCCGAAACCAGGCTACAGCAACTAGAATATGACCTAACTGCGACTCCAGTTATGGATGAAGCAACAAAGGAAGCCAGCGAGCATGATTTAACTGATTTTAAAGATCAACAAGCTGAACTTGAAATTGAACAAAAAGATCTGCAACAGCAACTGACTTGGGTTCAAAACATTTCCAGCCTGGAAAAGCAAAGTACAGAGACTAGCAAACAACAACAGCAAGCCATAAATCAGCAGACTGAAAACCAGCAAAGCCTTGATAAAATTGAAGCGTCACAAGGCCTACTTGCTTTTGAAGATGACTTATCCAGCCTTGACACTGCCTCTGAAGCAGTACAGCAAAGCCAAAAAACACTGAGCTCTTATCGTAGTGAAGTTGAAATACTGCAAAAGCAGCTCAAATCAAGTCATTTTGATGAAAGCACTGCTGTTACAGAGCAATCACTCTCTCAGCAAAAAGAGAGTATAGATAAATTAACATTAAAACTTGGCGAGCTAAAACTTGCTTTGCCCAAAGAAAGTACTTTATTACAATCACTAGAACAACAACAAAAACAAAAAACCACTGCATTAAACAGCACTGAAACCTGGTTGCAGGATCATGCCAATGATAAAGTTTTGCTGGAAAATTTTCCTGAAATTTCAAAACTTAGACTACTTAGAGTTGATCTAGCCGAATTAACGGCAAAACAAACAGCTAATGCAAAACTATCAAAAAACACCACCAAGGCACTAGACCAGAAAAAAACAGACATAAGTGCTATAACCTCTAAAAACAGTCGTTTAAAAGAACAAATAGCTGAAAATGAGAAAGAATTCGAATCGCTTTCTGAAGGCTATTCTTTGCTGGAAATGCAAGAAATGAAAATCGAACAACAAGACCGTGTTGTTAACTTTCAAGAATTACTTGACTTAGCTTCTGTTAATTCTAAATTAACTAAAAAAGGTTTTTTTGGGCAACTTTTTAGTTCTAATGTTGAAGGCAAGGAAGAAAAACAATTAAAACAGCAACGCGAACAATTACAGCTCGAAATTGGTAGAGAAAAAAATATTGTTGTGACATTAGAAGCCGCCATTACTAATGAAATTCTATTAAAAAAAATGCAGGTTGATAGACATCATTTAATTGATGGCAAAGCATGTCCATTATGTGGTGCTTTAGAACACCCCTACGTAAAGCACACACCTGCAATCTCAAATTCAAAGCAGGTTTTAATAGATCAACAGAAAAAATTAAAAACATTAATTGCTGATGAAATCAGCTTGGGAAAAAACATTGTTTTGGCTCAGCACCAGTCAGAGAAAGACGAACAAAAAGATGACAAATTACAACATGTGCGTTCACAATGGACAGCCTTAGCCAATAGGTTAAATACCCTCAGCATGGAGCTGGATATTGATAACCTTTCATTAATGAAAGATTTATTAAAAGAAGAAAAGAAAGAACTTAGCAAGCTAAATAAGCTATTCAAACAAACAGAAAAATTAAATAATTCAATAGACTTGGCAACAGAATCAATTGCTGCCAACTCCGTCACTTTAAAACGAGTAACAGAAGAACTTGAAAAGTTAACAGCTGAATGGGATAGTCGACCACAAGAATCGATAGATATAGAACAGGCTTATAAGCAGGCTGTCGAACAAGAACAAGCATTATCTGAAAAAGTAGAGGCCCAGCTGGTTCAGTTAGGTGAAAAAATGCCAGGCAAAGCTAAAGAGAAAGCCTTTTTTGAGTTATTAAATAATCGTAAACAAGAATATCAAACACAATCTCAACAGCTGAAACCTTTAGCTGCAGAAACAAAACAGCTAGAAGAAAAGATCGCTGCCAGTTCAGAAAAAATCACTTCGCTTCAGCAAAGTATTCAGCAACACTCTGACAATATGCAGCAACATGAAATGGCAGGGCTGCATCTATCTTTAACAGAAAAACAAAAACTACTTGCTGATAAAGAAACAGCTTTAGCTCAACAACAAGCTCAAGTTGCCACACTAAAACAAGCATTGCAAGATAGCCTTAAAGAATCTATTGCCAGTGATTTAACTCTTTTGAGAGAAACATTGGCCTTAATTCATCGTCACCCAGAAATACAGCAGAAACAACAACAATTAAGCGAAAAAATTGCTTCGCTTGAAAGTAAGCAACAACAATTGCAAGAACAGTTAGAAACTGAACAAGCCATAGCATTGACTCAAAAAACAGAATATGACTTAACGGGACTGCTGAGTAGCATTAAACGAAAATTGGATATTGCCAAACAGGAAGCCACGTCTTTAGAAGGAAAATTGAATAAGCAAGATGGCATGCAACAAAAGCAAGATGATATTTTAGCTAAAATTGCCAATCAAAAAATGGAGCTAGAAGCCTGTGACTCTGAAATGAAATTAATTTCTGCAGATAATGGCATCCATTTCAGGCGAAAAGTGCAACAGGTTATCTCAGACCAGTTAATGACCCAGACCAACCAGATTCTGGAAAAAATCAGTGGTCGTTATTATTTACGAAAAGTAGAAAGTGAACATGGCTTAGCATTAGAGATTGAAGATACCAAACAGCATAATGTTCGCAGACTACCCAAGACACTATCGGGTGGAGAAAGCTTTATAGTCAGTCTTGCCCTGGCTTTAGGTTTAGCAGAAATGTCTAATACTGGGCATGCCGTTGATTCTTTATTTTTAGACGAAGGCTTTGGTAATCTCGATGCCGAGTCTCTATATTTAGCAATGACAACGCTAGAAAGCCTAAAAACACACGGCAAAGTCGTTGGCGTTATTTCTCATGTTGAAGGGGTTCGTAAACGAATCAAAACTCAGATTGAAATGATTAAAAAACCCAATGGTTTAAGTGCATTAAAAATGGTTTCTTGATCTTTATCGGGCATCGCAAATAAACAAAGATGTTTGGTAGCATAGTCTTTATCCAAGCATTCGTCCGATTACGCTATGCTAATCGGACCTACCATACGGAAGCTAATTCCCTCACAAATTGAATAATACACGAACAATCATTTCGCTCAATACCGAGAGCATAACGTTTTAAACCGGATACATTTCACATTATCTAACAATTTAGGCCGCTGTATTATTGACAGATAAAATACTCGTAACTAGACTCTGCATATAATTTAAGTATAGGAACTTTTGCAAGGCTTGCTGCCAATGAACAGAATAACAAAGCATATTTGCCCTGCTATTAGAAAAACAAGGCAAAAATGCCTGTTAATCAATGATTACAAATTATGATGGATGCATATTTAAATAATTTTGAATATCAAATTGATTTACGTGAGAAATTAAATCCAATTTCAATTAAATCTGCTTATCCAATTGATGCTTATTTATTAGTGCTGGATGCTTACACTCACTCAACAAGATATTTTGAAGAAATACCTAATCCACCATTTGGTACAGCACCATTTCATAGCATGGATGGATATTATCTTTCTTATTGTGTTTTAAAGTTCAGCTATGAGTGTTTTGTTGTAGATGCGGAAGAAACTTTACATGAATGGAATATACGTAACTCAGAAGATATTGGGAATATTGTCTATGATCTGATTTCGGTTGGATTAATGGAACAACAAGAGGGCGACTCGATCAATGATTTTCAAAATTTGTTTGTTGTCACTCAAGAAATTATTAGCAATGTTAATTTATAATGAACAATGCGGGGTCTTGACTATTGCTTTTTTTATTATTTTCCATTCACTATAACTGAGTAAGTAAGATTAAAAGCAAGGCAAGAGTCAAGACCTGTCCCCAAAAAATACATAATAGTCACCACAACAATCATCAGTTTCCATAATAGTAAAAGATCATGACAGACTATCGATGTAAGTTAATACCAATAGGACAGTATTTTTTTGCTGTATCTCTTTTGCAACGGCATAGATAACAATCTTTCAAAGATTAGGCTCAGATCTTTCCTTGCAACACACCTTTTCTTTTTAGATTTATCTCAATCTAAATTGCCATCTTTGCATATATCACAGAAAGACCTGAACCTAATATCTTCACAAATTGAATAATTCACGAACAATAATTTCGTTCAGTACCAAGAGCAAACCGCTTTAAATCAAATACATTTCACACTTTATCTAACAATTTAGGGCGCTGTATTGACAGATAAAACACTAGTGACTAGGCTATGTATATAGATTAATTATTAGGTGCTTTTGCGAGGCTTGCTGGCTAGTAACACAATAACAAAGTACTTTTGCCCTGCTATTAGAAAAACAAGGCATTAATGTCCAAATTAGTAAGCAATATAAACTTAACAGAGCAAATGTGCCTGTTATGTTAATCAATGTATACCTAAATATAAGGAGAAGTAATGTATGAATGAACATGAATATGCAGGTTTTTGGATTAGGTTTGGTGCATCATTAATTGATTCAGTAATAATGCTAATCGTTATTGTCATTCCCCTTTCATTAATCTATGGAGAAGAATACTGGCTAGGAGAACAGTATTTTTTCGGGTTTTGGGATGGCTTTCTTAACTATGTTGTCCCCTTTGTTGCAACAATTTGGTTTTGGCTACGGTTTTTTGGAACACCTGGAAAAATGGCAACTAAATTAAAAATTGTTGATGCAAAAACTGGAAATAAGCTTTCTTTAGGTCAGGCTATTGGAAGGTATTTTGCCTATATCCCATCACCTTTACCTCTAGGCTTAGGGATAATATGGGTGGGTATAGATAAAAAGAAGCAAGGTTGGCATGATAAATTAGCTGGAACAGTTGTAATTAGAAGCAATCGCTCTGAACCAGTCAAATTTGATAGCTAGGTATAACCAGGTAAGGGCCGTTTTCTATCCAGCCCTCTCCGCACCACCCTGCATGCGAGGCCGCACTGGGCGGTTCATTAACCATTTGAATAATGGAACCTACCCACTGATCTTATCCAGACACGACCTCTTGTGCTTTTAGCCAGCCATTATTGAGGCTCATTTGCACAGTCTTGGTTTTAGCAAACTGATAACAATACAGGAGGGGGGCAAAACCTATCCCTAAAAATGCACTTTATAAAATGGAAGGAAAATAATTATGGCATTATTTAATAAATCGAATGAAAGTGGAAATTTAGAAGGGCAAACACCAGTAACAATTGTTGTAGCAAATGTTTTTTTTATGCTTGTTCTATACTTCATAATTGAAAACTTTTTTACAGCAACAGAGTATTATGCTGAGAGTGCTCCATATTTGGCGTTAATAATTGGCTGGGCATTTGTTGCAGGAATCGTTTTTTTTATTCTGAAGAAAGCAGAACCAGAACGAAAAGATACTTTGTCATATGCTCTGTTAGCTGGTTTTGGAATGGGACTTGCTCTTTATTCATTCATTCCACGTATAAATATTTTAACCGATGAGGGTGGCATTAATAGCCACTCTTACTCACTAGATTCTGATTATATGTGGAAAGCAAAAGAACCTGCTTTACCTAAGTTGGATTTATACCTTAAAAATAGTCGCTGGTGGAAACAATATAAACCAGGTGATACATATACATTTAATCTAAGAAAGGGTGGGCTTGGTATTTGGCAGGTGAACATGGAACAAATATATGATGATCAAAAGAAGTTTTACGATTGTGATGGTGTCCTCTCATGCATGACTAAATAACAATTTTTTCAAAAAATAGAATAGATATAAGTATCATCAAACCTAATTGCAATACGGGGATCAAGTCTTTTCTCTTGCTTTATTTATTGTTTTTCCAGTCACTATAGCTGGGTAAGTAAGATAAAAAGCAAGGCAAGAGTCAAGACCTGTCCCCAATAATTGTTCGAATGGTCGATACCAAATACATCAAAGAGAATGTTATTTACTATTACAACCTCTGATTCTGATAAAGCGCAACTGCAAGTACTCGGGTCTGCTGCGATAGTAACAATAGAGAAAGAATGCAAAACAACCTAACAAAAAATAAAATGAATAAAAACTTGTATATTTACACTTTGATTTTTCTTGCTTTCTGTATGGGAGTAATTGAAGTCTTGTTGAACCTGCAAGGAAAAGAAGTATTAGAATCTACTCAGTCGGCATGGGCGACGGTTTTTGTTATTTTAAGTATTCTATGGGCATATTATGATGCGGATAAAAGCGATTTTGAAAAACCATTTGATTTCGGGTTTTTAGTTTATATTTTTTGGCCAATTGCCTTCCCATGGTACTTAGTAAAAACACGTGGTGTGGAGGGGTTACTATTATTCTTTGGCTTTATTTCATTATGGTTGAGCCCTTGGTTATTTGGATTGGTAACGTATGTTTATTTCACATAATACAGCTAACCAAAAGTTCCTGTTGCCCACTGGTCAGCGCAATTCGCTTCCAAACATAATACGGGGGGCAAGTCTTGACTCTCGCTTAATTTATTGTTTTCCATTCACTATAGCTGGGTAAGTAATATAAAGAACAAGGCAAGAGTCAAGACCTGCCCTCAAAAATTGTACTAAAGACATCATGATTATAAAATCATATAAAAAAGTATTTCTGATATTTCTAATCGTCAATATTGCATTTTGTTTAATATTGGCGCTTCCAAAATACACACCCGAATGGCAGTCATTAGCAAACAATTCATTTCTGGCTTGCTTGGGTAGTACCTCTGTTTCTGTGTCACTCTATATCATTTATCTTTGGGTAAAAATAGTCAGAGCAGAATTTAAGTCAGGTATTAGAAAAATCTTTATTGTTACTAGCTCATTCATATTGGTAATTGTATTATTGTCAGGTGGAAGCATAGTTGCAACAGGCATTGTTTTATCCAAGTTTCTCGAACCCACAATAAAGCACACCTATGATTTAGGTGCTAAAAAAATTTATGTTTATTGGTCTGATTGTTTCCCTGGTTCAACATGTGAGTGTAGCCTTAAGGGAATGAATGTAAGTCATGTATACACACAGTCTGAGTATTTTCCTATATGGCACAGACACCTAGCTTCTACAGAGTATTTTGTCGGTGAGGTAATAGACACTCCTGAAGGAGCGGTGATATATTCAAGCAAAGAGTGTCATCCCGATAGTGATATAAATGAACCAATAAATATTAACTGATGTGCGTATAACAAAGCAATTTCACGAAATAAAGCAAAATAATTGAAAATAATTGGGGTCAGGTACTAATACTGCTTACTTAAGGTTATGTTATCTATTTTATTCAATAACATAGGAGATATTTAAAGATTAAGCTCCCTATTTTAATTAGATATAATTGAATTACCACATAAAATTGTATCTAAATAAAGAGCTTAATCTTGGCTAATACTACACAATATTCCTTATACTACCAAATTCGGGCATTCAAAAATTCAATCCTTCAATTTCATAGCTTCCCTTTTTCAGAAGTTCTAAATTCTGATATTTTGCGACAAATTATTGAAGACTCAGCGCATCATAGGGATAGAGTTTTTACGCCTTTAGTCACTCTTAGCGCCTTTATTTATCAAGTTCTAAGTATTGACGGCTCCTGTAGACAAGCTGTTAGTCATATTCTTTCTGATCGTTTGCAGCAGGGTCATGAAGCTATTTCAATAAAAACAGGCGCTTATTGTAAAGCAAGAAATAGGTTGCCTCTTAAACGGCTCAAACAGGCTGTTGAATCTTCTGGACGAGAACTCCATAAACAGGCCCATAAAGCCTGGTTATGGAAAGGCCATCACACCTTACTTGTTGATGGCACCACGGTTTTAATGCCTGATACACTCAAGAATCAACAATCTTTTCCTCAGCAATCTTGTCAAAAACAAGGGCTGGGATTTCCAATTGCACGTATCGTGGGCCTTACATCATTAAGTGTTGGGACAGTAACCGCCTATTGTTTAGGTGCTTTCCAAGGTAAAGGAAGCGGTGAAACATCATTATTTAGCCAGCTCATCAGTTCTATTTCTAAAGATGAACTATTGCTCGCTGACCGATATTATTGTACCTGGGCTATCATTGCTCTTCTTCAGCAGCAAGGATCACATTTTCTAGTTCAAAACCATGTCCAGCGTAAACCTGACTTCCGTACGGGAAAGAGGCTCGGAAAAAAAGATCATCTAGTGGAGTGGAAAAAACCGAAACGCAAACCAGATTGGATCACCGCAGCGGATTACAATGCTTTACCTGAAATAATCATCATTAGAGAAGTAAGAGTCAAAGGCAGAATTTACGTCACTACATTAAATGATGAAAGGAAATATCCTAAAAAAGAGTTGGCTGAATTTTATACGCAGCGTTGGAAAATTGAATTGGATTTTCGCAGCCTTAAAACTCAAATGAAAATGGATATGCTGAGATGTAAATCACCTGAAATGGTTGAGAAGGAAATTGCTGTGAATTTATTGGCTTATAATCTAATCAGAGCCAATATAGCAAGAGCGGTACAGGCAGAGGGAGGGCTTCCGAGGCAGGTAAGTTTTATGACAGCAGCCCAACTTTTTAATCAAAGGATATCAACAACTTTCGCCCTAACAAAGAAGGCTTTAAAGCATGTTATTGATGGGATATTTGAAGCGATTGTCTCAATAGCCATTGGTCAACAAAAAAGACAGAAACAACCGCGAGCTATCAAGCGTCGCCCTAAATCATACCCTTTGTTAACTGTACCAAGAAAGGATGCTTGTGAAGCTATTAATTTATAAGGTTATTTTCTTAAGTAAGCAGTATTAGGGTCAGGTACAAATTAAGTGCTATAGTTTTTGCGCATTATGCTAAACGTCTTTCAAGAATATCACCAGCAGGTGTCCCCGTTCACCTGATACAGCGAGGTAACAATCGGCAAACTTGCTTTGCTGCGGTTGAAGGTCCGAGTGAGTATGTTTGGTCGAGCTACTAGGTCAATACAATGGGAAAGACAAATGATTCCTATACTCTGAATATCAGCGCCCCTACTGGTATGACATAAGCAGCATGTTGTTTAAATGGCTGAAGCTTATTGGTAAGCAAGTATTGATATCTCTTAATCCTCAATCTGAAAGTAAAACTCTATCTAAAAAGTTGTTATTATTTCTCGGGGAGCATTAGGATTTGCAAAATCATCCAGGCTCGTGAGATCATTGAATTTCCCTACAAATCTTTTGCATGTAATTCCTGTTGCCAGCTTTGTACGTGGTTCGTGACCGTTTCATTTAATTAAATCAAAGGGGATAAATTCATGAGACCTCTACCCATCACCGTTCTTTGCGTCATGCTGTTTGGCATCGGCATCTCACTGACCATTCGTTCTTTGACCCTATTCTTCATCTCACCAGGGCTTTACACTTTTTTCATGATAATCCTTAGCATTGCAGGGCTTTATTGCTATTACGGCCTTTGGCATATGAAACGCTGGTGTATCTCTCTTTTTTTCTGTATCTGGATCATCATACCGTTCCCACTGTTCATGGGCCTGGATAGTTATTCGACTATCAGTCTGCTGAGGATATTATATTTTGTTGCTTTATTAACCATTTTTGCAGTTGTGGTGCTACCTCATAAAGACAAATTCCAGAAAGGCTCTATCTGGGACTTCAAACGCAACGACGGCAAAGCATCCGAAACTAAAAATGAATTATGATTTTACATGCATATTAATAATCCACTGGTTATAAAAATTAACTCCACCTTGCTTCTCAAGACTATCGACAAAAGGGATACTATCGCCAAAGCGACACGGATGAATTTACTCCATGTCTTTTGAAACAGAGTGGGAGCTAACCAGTGGTTAGTTCATAGCCATGAAATTTAAGAACGAAAAAAAAGCAAACAAGCAACCAGGTTATTTTAATTTTAGTTGCCTAAAAGTAATCCATTGTTTGATTACTTCCGACCAAACAAAGGTCTTTCGAAATAGTATTATTTAAAATGATGTTTTCTATTTACTGATCAAGACCAAAAAATCCCCATAGTTGATGAACAAATGTTGACTCTCGGTATTCAGCAATTGGGGGGCCATCTGGGTAGTTTTGATCATAAACCCGTTTTGCATCAGCTGCCAAATCATCCAGTCCTAATTTAGTATAAGCTTTTTCCATCACTTGCAAAGCATAAGGGACTGCTGGTGTTCGCTGGTATTCTTTAACCACATAGCCACCTCTGTTTGCAGCTGCAATGTACGCTTTTCGTTTAAAATAGAAACGTGCAACATGCACTTCGTACATTGCCATATTATTTCTAAGCGCTCGCATACGTTGTTTAGCATCGGCGGTATATTTGCTGCTAGGAAAACGGCGGACTAGCACCTCAAAATTATCATAAGCATCTTTCACATTGCTCGGATTACGTTGAGTTGAGTCTGTTGGCAAAAATCGCTCAATAAATCCGATGCTGCGATTAAAATTAACTAAACCTTTTAAATAATAAGCATAATCTACACTAGGGTTTCTCGGGTGGATTTTTATAAATCGATCTGCAGCAGCAATTGCAGCTTCTGGATCGTCATTTTTATAATATGCATAGGCAATGTTTAGCTGAGTCTGCGCAGCATACTCGCCAAAAGGGTATCGTGCTTCCAGAGTTTCATATAATTTGATTGCTTTCTGATAATTCTCTGCTTCCATGGCTGTTTTTGCTTTGTCATGAAACTTTTTTGCATCCCAGTCGACATACTCATTTTCTGAACCTGAATCACTATTAAAAAAGTTTTTAAGTGTTTCACAGCCTTGCAAAGTCAGGGTCAAACTAGAAAAAATTAAAAATTTTAATAAAAATAATCGCATATTGTTAGCAACACGTTGTAAAATTAAGGGTTTTCTCGCTCAATTATAAAAACAAGTGAATCTTGTTAATTGATGAGTGGCGAGTATAACTTAAATTTAAGTCTAATATGGCTATATTAACAGCAAAAATACCCGAAGAAATGGCTGGCATGCGTCTGGATCAATGCCTGGCTGAAATGTTTCCTGATTATTCCAGAAGTAAATTGCAAACATGGATTAAAGCTGGACGGGTCACCGTTAATCAAAAAACACTGAAAGCAAAAGATAAAATAGATGGTGATGAACAGGTAGTGCTTGATGCAGAAGCTGAAGAAGTTCTGGAACATGAAGGCGAGGAGATTCCCTTAGAGATTATCTATGAAGATGACTCGTTGCTTATCGTCAACAAACCTGCAGGGCTTGTTGTCCATCCTGCGGTAGGGCATTGGCACGGCACATTGGTCAACGCTTTATTAAATCACGACCCCTCTCTAAAAACCTTACCTAGAGCAGGCATTGTTCATCGGCTTGATAAAGATACTAGTGGATTATTAATGGTTGCTAAAACCTTACAAGCTCATCATAGCTTGTCTACGCAACTACAAGAAAGAACAATAACTCGTGAATATTTAGCTTTAGTTAAAGGCTGGATGACTGCTGGAGGGACGATTGATGAACCTCTTGGGCGTCATCACGCTGATCGTAAACGCCACACGGTGAGAGACGATGGCAAACATGCGGTAACGCACTATCGTCTGGAACAGCGATTCAAACGACACACTTTAGTTCGGGTTAAATTAGAGACAGGACGAACCCATCAAATTCGTGTCCATATGGCTTTCATCAATTACCCTTTAATTGGGGACCCAGTCTATGGAGGGCGCTTTCAAATGCCCGCAAATTGTAGTGAACACCTTGAAGAGGTATTAAGAAACTTTAAGCGACAAGCATTACATGCGACTAAATTAGGCCTGCAACATCCTGTGACGGACGAATATCATGAATGGGAATTAGGCATGCCTGAAGATATGGTTGAATTAGTCAACGCTATTGAGCAAAATGAACTGGATTAAACCTGACTGGCCTGTAGCAAAAAATATTCATGCTGCAGTAACTTTACGGACAGGAGGGGAAAGCCAGGGAGCTTTTAAAAGTCTAAATCCTGCATATCATGTAGATGATAACCCTGAAACAGTATTGAGAAATCGTAAAACGATATCGAAAATGCTTATTCTTCCTGCAGAGCCAGTATGGTTAGAGCAGGTTCATAGTAACCGAGTGGTTAATGCTAACCAATGCCTTCATCTAGAGCAAGCTGATGCCAGCTTTACCGATCAATCGGGTGTGGTCAGTGTGGTGATGACTGCTGATTGCCTGCCCATTTTGTTAGCCAGTTGTGATGGTACTCAAATAGCAGCTATTCACGCAGGTTGGCGAGGACTTTTAGCAGGCATTATTAGTAATACGGCTGCAATGTTTAACACTAAAAATGTCATTGCCTGGCTTGGCCCAGCAATTGGGCCAGATTGTTTCGAAGTTGGAAAAGAAGTTAAGTCATCTTTTGTAAGCAAATCAGAAAAATTTAGCCCTGCATTTAAACAAAAAAACGAACAAAAATTTCTGGCAGATATCTATCAGTTAGCCACTATTGAGCTTGCTATGTTAGGCATTACCCAAGTATACGGAGGTGATTTTTGTACCGTCACTGATGAACAACAATTTTATTCATACCGCCGTGATGGCGAAACTGGTCGAATGGCCTCACTCATCTGGAGAGATTAACCTTGGAATTATTGATATTAATTATCATTTTTACAGCTATTGGCGGAGTATTAAGTGTTCTGGCTGCAGGTGTATTTTTATTATTACCTGAAAATATAAGGTCTAAAGTTTTACCTCATGGTATTAGTTTTGCGATTGGTGCTTTATTAGCCGTTGCCTTTTGGGGTTTGATTCCTCATGCCTTTGAAGAGGTTAACCGCGAACAGTTTCAGTCTTTATCAGGGACTATTTTAGCGGGTATCCTTGGTTTTTTTGTACTAGAAAAACTATTGATTTGGCGTCATTGTCATTCGGGTTCTTGTGAAGCACACGGAGAAGACCCTCATGAGCAGCAGCATGATCATGGACATAAATCAGCCGGCACCTTGATTATTATTGGTGATGGTATCCATAACTTTGTCGATGGTGTATTAATTGCGGCCGCATTTTTAACTGATGTAAAGCTAGGTATAGTGACTAGTTTAGCGGTAGCCGCACATGAAATCCCTCAAGAAGTAGGTGACTTTGCTATTTTATTACAAAGTGGCTACAGCAAATCAAAAGCATTGTTTTATAACGTATTAGCCAGTTTTACTACGGTGATTGGTGGTGTACTTGCTTACTATAGCCTGGAAGATTTACACGATATTCTGCCATTCTTTTTAGCGCTGGCTTCATCAAGTTTTATTTATATAGCCGTTGCCGACTTAATCCCTTCTTTACATAAAAAAACAGATATTAAAACTTCCTTAAGTCAAATTGTTTTAATTCTGGCTGGTGTTTTAGTGATTAGTTCCTTACATGGCATTGCCCACGATATTGAACTAGATGAGCACGATCATTCCCAGCACAGTCATTCCACTGGCCATAAAGAGTAAAACACTAACTCAGTTTCCATTGTTGTACAAGCTGATAGACTACACCATCTGGCGTACTACAAGACTCTAGCAGACAAAACGATTGAGCCTGCCAATGGATAGGCTCAATATCTAAAACGATGCTTTTGCTTGCCTTTCTGGCTAAAGTAACATGAGGGTGATAAGACTGCTTATCGCCTTTTATGCCACATTGCTCAACCATAGTGTTTAATGCATTAACCAGCTTTATCAATTGTGAATCATATTGCTGTGTTGTTAAACACAAAATTTTTGGCTTTTTCCAAAAAGTCAATTGATCAAAACAAAGGGTAAAGGGCTGAATACTTATTCTATCTGCTTTTTGTTTGATTTCTGCTTCAGCTTTATCATCAACATGCCCTAAAAATACCAAGGTAACATGCAAGTTATTACGCTTAACTTTTTTTAAATCAGCTGATTTAATTGATTGATTTAAATAATCCAGCTGATTGCGAGTTTCATTAGCTGGCCATAAAGCAAAGAACAATCTTTTCATAACATTTATTTTGATTTTTGAGCGCTAATCGATAACTCTATCATTAAATAAATAATCCTGATTACGTATGAGTCTCAGCTGATTTTCAATCAACCTCGATACTGTATTTATGCGTCATCTCGGCAGGGAATGCCGTGACCCAGGAACCAGGGATGGTGTATATGGATAAACAGAACTGGCTAATTATTCAGATTGTACACCCCTATACACTGGATACCAGCAATCCCTGCTGGTATGACGTCGATCTTGTATGTTTAATATGACTGAAGCTTATGGGTCATCAAGTCAATCATGATTTAATTATGCAGCAGATAAACAAGAACGGCGTTGCACTCCAGACAATCCTAATAAGGCACTAACAAAAAGCCAGACAGCAGGTGGAAGAGGCACTTCCTCAGGCATTGGTTCCGGCGCCAATACAAGACTAGAACCTGAGAGAACCAGGCCTCCTGACTCAAAATCTAATGAGAGTGCCCCCTGAACAATATTATCCCTTGCATCAAACCACGAAAAATCAATTAAGGGATTAGGACTCAAAAAAGAAACACTATTAATTGTGCCAACAATGCTATAAATCCCTGCTACTCCAGTAAACAAACCCGTGATTGAGCTGTTTTCTGATAAGGTAAAGTCATTGATTGTACCCGTTGCCAATAACTGATTTTCCTCATTAAACAAACGCGTTGTATCAGCAATTGTAGAAACTGTTCCGCCACTACTAATATTACTCAGCTCCACATTAACAACACTTCTAGAATGCCATTCCAGTAATGTTATCTCAGGAGAAATAACGTTTGCACCCGCTCCGGCCGACATGCATAGCAGCATTAATGGCAGTAAGATTCTTGTAAAAACCATCATTTTTCTCAAAGATATTGAAAAATATACATCTAAATGTATCCAGGTGAGACCGTTTCACATGACTAAATTAATAAAACCACTAACAGAATGTGATTAATAGGTCTCTATTATTCACATAATGCAGTATATATGCCACAACCTTAAACGATTGATAATAAATAAGTATTTAATTTTTCAACTGGCTTAATTGGTACTAAATGTAAACTTTTCTGACAATTTTATAAAAAATAGGGTGAAGGCTGTTTTTTTAAGGAATCTCTGATTAAGTTGGTTAGAATTTAGCGCAGAAAAAACTGTTGCTATTTTTCATGAAGTGAGAAGTAATAGTCATTCTATTGCGCCGATCTTCGTGGGAAATAGCGGCAGTTTTAGCAAGCTAAAAATAATTGGACTTGATCAGAGGTTCCTTAAAACCCTCACCTTGGATTATTATTTTCTCTGAGTCTTAATAGAATCATATTGCATGCTCTTCGCTGCTCGATTTCTTTTAAGCTGTTGGCCGAGCATACTGCCAGCAAAGGCATCATCAACCTGTGACTCCATTTCTTCTAATTTACCTTTCATTTCTGGTGAGGCCAAAGGTACATTTCCAGCGACTGCTGCGGCTTCAACTTCTTGGCGGTAGTTTGAAATCGCCTTTTTAGCCTGGTCTTTTTTGCCTTCTCTCATCCATTGACTAAGTTTTTTCTTCATTCTTCCTAAATTATTACCTACCCAGCTATTCTGATAGACCTCTTTATTAATTGATTGTTGTGCTTGAATTCTAAATTCAGGTGCAAGCACTGAAACTAATAATGCCGAAGAAGGAATCTGGTGCTGTAATTGTTCGCCTTGAACTTGATAATTTAAACGCATGGAAGCTAAAGGCAAGGTAGCAATATTTGCAGTCGGCACCTTAAATGTCATAACAAAATGCTTTTGAGTATTTGATAGCATCTGTCCAGTAGCAACTTTAATAGTTGATGCGCCCTGATGAGTCATAGGGTATCCGCCCGCATCAATTAATTTAACACCATCAGCCAGGTTTATTTCTAAAGTACTACTGTAAGCATAGATATTTCGTGTCTCCTTTAAGTCCCTCGCAAGAATAGCGCCTAGACCTGACAAATCTTCCAGGTATGAATAATGTCCCATACCATAATCGGCTAGCTTGGCCATTAAATTTTCATTAAATCCAAGTCCCATTCCAATGGATGACAAAACAGCACCATATTGAGTTGCTCTGGCAGCCATTTGTGCTAATTGTTCGGGATTGGTAATCCCTTGATTAGCCTGGCCATCAGATAACAATATAATCTTCTTGGCTCTTTCATTATGATTATTTTGCAATAAATTTAATGCGGTATTTAAACCAGCCCCCATATTAGTTCCACCTGAGGCTTTAATTGAACTGACAACATTATTTAAATAATTGCGTGTTCCTGCTGCTACATTAACTAAAGGCGATTGCACAATGGCATTGTCTGCAAATGAAACCAGTGCAAAACGGTCATTTTCATTTAATCGACCTAACACATCCCAAATAGCCGCTTTGGCAAAAGGCATTTTTTTGGCTTCTGACATTGAGCCACTACGGTCCAAAACAATAATAATATCCGCCGCCCGTTGCTGCACAACACGCCGATTATTTTCTGGAGGGGTAAAGGTTATATCAACAAAAACTGTATTAGCGCCATGCTGGACTAGTTTTGTTTGTGATAATTTTGTCTGAACGTGTATTTGATTTGAATGATGCCAAGGTAATTCTGGCATTGATATCGCCCAGCTGCTTTGTATTGTGCTTATTATCAATAAGGCTATACTGCTGGTTTTGATTAAGGTGTTCATGTTGCTCTCCTGTTTATTTATCGTGTAAACAGCTTAACGCTGGAGAGACTTTGCTTATAGACATGGAAATGTAAAACTATTTCATTAACTTTTTACATAAAATTTACAAATTAAACGATAAATCGAAACTATAATTAGAGCTAAAATCAAGCATTAACTATTGTTTATTGCTCCCTTAAGGAATCTCTGATTAAGTCCCCCCTAAAAAATGAGATAATATGGCTTTAGAATAGATACACAGGGATCTGCCAAAATGAAACAGCTCAGCTTTGCCACTCTCAGTTATCAAAATAAAAAAATCACGACCAAACGAGAGAAATTTCTTAATGAAATGGAGCAGGTTGTTCCCTGGAAGCGTCTTCTAAAGTCGATCGAACCTCATTATCCAAAAGCAGG
>Ga0209707_1000154_pt1 | contig 46738 bp, 62 predicted proteins | sample EN4Hudsemesocosm_FD_184630 | JGI IMG/M metagenome (GOLD analysis project Ga0209707, IMG submission 184630) | Methane-oxidizing microbial communities from mesocosms in the Hudson Canyon - EN4B Hudson Canyon (SPAdes) (version 2) | ecosystem: Environmental > Aquatic > Marine > Cold seeps | place... | reverse complement strand
AAAAGTATTTTTTTCATTTCACACGAGGGTTTTTAATAATTTTTTCAATATATTCAATTAGTTCCGGATCTTCATCTGAGGTTAATACAATAATTTCAAATACCTCTTCACTTCCATATTTATCTGATAACAAACCAAATGCCTCCGAAAGAAATGATGTTGCATACCCCCAAGTCCCATCTAATTCTATTATAAGTTTGGACTTATTGTTTCTAACATCCTCAAACTGCTTGTCCAAAAAATCACTAAAAAATTGCTCACCGGAAAAAGGACCATCTTTCCTGTACCTTGCTCCCGGAGCATCACTAAAATCATTAGCAATATTAATTGTTATAGTCAAGAGACCTCACTCTGAATTTCAAAGCTAAAAAGTGTTCCTTTAAAATTTTCATTCATAACTGATACTTTATTGTTTTTTGCATCAACAAACCCATCATTACTGATTATAGTAAAGGAATTAAAAATGCCACATTGTGCATGTTTATTAATTAAAGGCATCCCTCTACCCCTATTTTTTAGACCTGTACGAGATGTTATCATACCGGCAGCCAGCTCAGAATAAATTTTAGTCAACTCAGCCCCCCTTTTATACAAAGTACTTCTCAACTCACTAAATAAAACTGGATGTTTATTCAAATACTGCTTAACAGGAAGGCTTTCAAATAACCCAACACCTAAGTCTATAAAAATAAATTTTATACTTTGATTATCACTATTATAAAAGGCTAAAAAAAACCATGGATGAAGGGGATCGTTACTTGAGGATGCATGATTATTGGTGTTAGCCATCAGCTCTATTAGGATTTCATATAATTCTTTTATCTTCCTAACCTGACCATATAAAATATTGCTAGCCCATATAACTATATTTTTAGCCTCTACACTTGCTACTAGTTTATTCTGCACCTTAAAGATTGGTATATTCATGGTGTCATGCTCACTTAAATGCTTATGTACTTTTTTTTCTATACCCCATTGGTGTAATTTGGATTTTAAGTCCTCACGATTTGGGAAGCTTATTTGTTTAATCCTTCCCATATGAATATTAGAGTCTTTAATCTGAGCTATTATGACAGCTACTGTTTCCTCTGAGATATTCTCTATTTCAGCTAAATCATACAATACATTATAACCTTCTCTAAAACAGCTCTCTACTACACCAAAATATCTAATAGATAGTTGTGGTTGTGTTTTTAAGCAGAAATCCTTAGGTGGTGATAACCTTTTAATACCTAACTCTTGCTTCTTTTCTTTTGCCATAACTTTTCTTATAGTTAATTGAAATACAGAAAGTACCGAACCTTTTGTACCAAATAAGTGACTACAAATCATCTTCGCTAGGTAAGTCCACCACACGAAACCTCTCTTTCACTGATTAAACCAATACAACGCAGTCCCTAAAGTCACATCTGAGCATAAAAAACAATCTCTAAAACGAGTGATTGTGCTAGCTGTCAAATAGATTTTTTTGTAATACGCGATTTTATATTACCAATAGATTTTAATGGAACAATTTTTAATTGCTCTGAGATTTTATTTATTGAAGGCAAATACAAAACTATTAAGCTATCTGAATTAGCAATAAGATAACCCTTTACATCTTTACCTTCTATAGTAAAAGTTTTTTTCCGACTAAATATATTTTCATTTTTTACTTTATTTGTTGAAAATTCTTTATACTCATTTAATGCTCTCTCTACGCCCAGTGAACTTGATAAATCTAACAGTTGGTAGAAAAACAATAAAAATAACAACAACGATATTAAGATAAGAAAGAACTGAGCAATACATTTTGCAAGAAACTTAAATATCGCTGGCGGCTCAAGGTTAGCATTATTTTTACTGTTAAATACCCCATAAATTTTTAATGAAACTTTTCTTGTGAAAGGTGACTTAGAAATTTCACGAACTAAATAAAATGGAAAAAATACTGCTAATCCAATCATTAGCGCAGGAATTACCACATTAATTCCACCGATAAACCAAACGGTAGCACCCTGAATGAGCACTTCTTGGGTATTCGTTTTAATTAAACTTGGCTCAACGCCCCATTCAGTAAGGTATGAACTGATATATGATGCACCTGAAATGTATAAAAGAGATGTAATTAATGCCAGTAGGATACTTGCACTTAACAGCTCTCTAAAAATAGGTATTCTATCCATTATTGAATTGTTACTCCTTGTTTATAGTGCCCTGATACCTACCGGTTCCTAGCAGATTGTATCAATCAACTTAGGAAATACCAACAATATCTGATAGCAGCATCAAAGATGCTACCAGGCTAGATTCAGGTATTCCTACCCTAAAGTAATCCGTGTATAAAAAAGAAAATAGACCTAGTACAGCAAATATAATAATTTTTAAGTACGTCAAAACACCTTCTTATAGGGGCGATATAAAACCTGTTATTCCTGAGTAAATGCATACAACACAATCCCCAGAGCTACACCTGACCATAAGAAATACTGGTTTGGGGTCGGTATTCTTACCGCTTGATATTGCTCCATCCAATCATCATTTCCTGAATCATCACAGCCGACTAAAATAGTATCTATTCCGCTAAAATCCAAGCTATCTAAAATCACCCCTTTATCGTGTCGCAGGGCTATGATATTTGAATTTGGCTCTGGTAGCTTCTTTGATTCTTTTTCGCTTAACGTGGCATTGAATGAACGACAGGTTTCTTCTATAAAGTCCCAGTGCAACTTACTGTGCTTTGGGTTAGTCATCTTATGAGCTATAACTTCCATTTTTTCTCTGGGCATTTTGCGCCTGGTATCATTGTCTTTCCCTGTATAAAGCAGCCGCATTTTGTACACTGCATTATTTTTGTATTTTTATTTATTAATAGAGGGCACTTATTACATACATCTAGCCGCTCTTGTCTTATCTGCCTAAATGATTTATTGGCGGTTAATATATTTAACAAGTTCCTGAGCTCTCATAGCGGTCAACTGTTACTGATGGCGTGGACATATTTGTGCTCTGCTCAGAATAATATTCTTCTGACCCATATACCGTGTACTGATTTATTCTTGTTTCTGTTAATCCCGTATCCCCATACATATTCTCTGCTGTGGTCTCCTCTACGAAATTACCATTACAATCCACGGTTTGTGTGATTGTGGTGATTACTTTATTAAAGTAAAATCGCCCGCCATCGTTATAGGTGTGATAGGTATAATATCTCTCTCTATTAACTGTATAAGCCCCCGTAGACACACAAATGCTCACTAACTTTGTAACCCTATCTGAATAATAATTCCAAGAGTTCATGGTGGGGCCTGTGGCGCTATGATTCCCCCCATAAGTACTCCAAGGTATTAAAACACCGGCCACTCTTCTATATACCGTGTACTCGCCAACTTCCTCGTTATATTCCAGCAGCCCTGTATATGACCACCGAATGGTGTGCGCTGCCTCCAACTGAACATACTTAAATAAGCAAGGGCTTAGATCATAAGAATCACTAGGGACTACCAAATCTCGTGCCATGCCTTCGTAGGGTAAAAAGCTTATCGACCCAGTTTCCCCGCCAAACTCTGAGTCACTAGCCCAAACTCCCACCGCCTCACTGATAGTTGTCTGATATACATCGACAGCCAAATTACCAATTTCTCCCAAATGCACTAAGTCGGTTAGGGTATCTGAAAATAGCAATCGTAATGTGCTTACATCAGGGCATATTCCCTCTTCATCAGGGTTATATACTTTAGGGTTGCTAACAAAACCAAGTATTCTGCCGCCTGCAATAACCCCATTAGTTATAATTGGGGATACTACTACCTTGTCACCATCCTCAAATGCTTTATACCCATCAAAATAATCAACAGACATATTTATAGCTCCTGCCGCCATAGGGTATCCAAATCGGCTGTTACTTCCTGCTATTTTTACGGGTATAGTTTTTTTATCCTCGTCTTTACTGTCAACAAGGTCATTGCAATCTCTATCCTCGTTGTCGTCATCTATTAAACTAATAACGCCCGACCGAATTATGGGCCGCCACTTGGCAAATCCTGGCTCCATAGCTGTATTCCAAAACGTCATACAAGCATCGTCAATGCTTGGGTATGCTTTTGGAACATTAAAGTGTGCCGCTGGTGTTAATGAAATCACTTCATTTTTTGGCGGCAAAAGATATTTTGCACTGGTCGTGCTTCCCGCATCATAATTCAAGCACCATAGCTCACTTTCCTCATTAGCCGCATAAATACCTCTTGACTCTTGACCATCTGCTAAGTCAACGCACCAAACATCTAAAATATTATTTTGTAGCGCTGGAATAGCTGCTAATTTTGCTTTCTCTATATCTAAGGATGCTTTGCTGGAGACTAGCTGGTTATAAAGCGACTTAGTTCTTATGTATATATTTCTAGCATTTAAGCCGTTGCTTGTTGTTTCGCTTATATCCTTATAGACTGACTGCCACTGGCTGGAATTAGTAGGGTATGAGTTAAGCAATGGAATAAGCGTATCTAACCTATTAATATACCAATTCCAATCATCATAAGCCGCCTGAACATTTAAAGCATATTCTGCTATTTGCGCCGATAATCTTATTATTTCAGCATCAATGATTGTTATTTTTTCAGCAATCCCGCTATCATCCATAAAAACTTCTACAGAATACAAGCCACCGCCTTTATGCGATAAAACTTTACACATACTCATACTGCAGTAACCTCCGTGAAGCTTTGATTCTTGCTTATAAATGTAACAACGCGCTTCGCTTTTATCTGAGCCTTATTTTCACCATAAAACAGCACATCTCTAAAAGAGATATTATTGTTCGGTGGTATTCTTACTGCTTTCTGATTATTTACATTTCTTTCGTAAAATTGTTTTTCAGAGAAAATGGTGGTTGCTGATGCGGTGACCGCACTCACTGAACTAGCATATATCTCAACACGTTCAACCCCGTTCGGGTCTGATATATCTCTCACTATTGCGCTAGCTATTAGCCGCTGAATACTGCTTATTTGCATGTATATTTCTATACCCAGCCCAATACTCTCATTTATTTCTGAATAATAATTGATAGGAATTGAAATTCGGACTTGTGTTGTTATATATCCTAATAATTCACTGAATTTTGTTATTGTGAAATTAATAGCGGGTATTGCTTTGCTATTATTAACTATAACCGAATAAGATATATCATCCCCTGCAAACTCAAAGCCGGTTAGTTCATGACTTAATTGCTTCCTACTTGAGCCTAATTTTTGCCATAGCTTTAATTCCGCTGATGCAGCCAATGCGGGCAAGGTTAGCAAAACAGATAAATCGCGATCTTGTTTATAGGCGTGGATAGTAGCAGCAATACTTAATGCAGGAAGTGTAATCTCAGCATTAATATCTGTCGTTCCAACATTTGCAGGTGTAAATGAAAAGCTATATGTTTGAGTTGGAAACCCCGTGCCCCGATAATAGCAATTTGTTTCTATATCAAACGCGCTTCCATCTTTTGCAGTAATCCCGCCCTCGTAAACATAACTACTAAGAAGAAAACCAACCTCTGGAATCCATACTGTATCGTAAGCAAGTGTTAATGTTCGGGACGCTGTTCTCGATGCTGTTGCATCACAGGTATAAACAACAACATGCCACGTTGTATCTGTATGCTTATACGCAACATAAAAATATAGCTCTGATGAATCGCTTGATAGCCTCAATCCATGCGCAACAATAGCGCCCGCATCAACATTGGGAATCACTGCTGAACCTATGTTGTACGTGACCCAGCTTCCTGAAACGACATCGGTGGCTATAAGCTGTACTTCATAGTTTTCAGTGTATGCCGTTTTTAGCATGTATATTGAGTCAGACGAGCCAAAACCCGTTTTATACACGCGACTATCAATTGCACCCAATGTGCTCTGTGCGGTTAGCCCTGCGGCTGTCGTTACGTTGTACGAAGTATAAGTATTAGCACCCTCAAGAATTGATATTGTTAAGCCATCCCTGCTCCATAAGCAATGGCTATAACTTATAGTCGTTACTGATGTATCAACATTTTTTATTTCTAAAACATCAGTATAAGTTCCCGTGCTGCTTAACGTGGACGAGCGCAAACTTTGCAAGGTTTTACCCATGCTACTAACCTGAGTAACATTTAAAAACCTAAATATAAGTCCCGAATAATCATAAGTAGGTCTTAAAATCGCGGCATAACCAGCAACATTAAATGTGCTTGTTGTGCTTTGCAATGTGCCACTGGCAACTATTGTTCCCGATGTATTAACTAGGCGATATTCATTCCCGTATGCCCCAGTGGTTCCTATAACGTAAGTACAAAGAATTAGTCCCGAGGTTGTAATTACAACATTATTTATTGTTCTTGCTGATTGAGAAGGAACATAAATCGCTGTTGATGGCACTAAATCAACCAATAATGAAAACGAGCCTAGATTACCTATTCTTGTATATAGCCCGCCATCACTGCCAACATAGGCAAAAAAATCACCAACCGCAACAACCTCAGTTCGTGCGATATGGGTTACTGGTAATGGAGATAATGCAGCCATTTTCTACAGCGCTGGTGCAGTTAATTGAAATGATATTATCTGCACAATATCATCAACATTAGTCGATATTACCGAAGTAATAATATCGCCACCGCCACCACTTAAAGTAACCGTCCCGTCAATCATTGCTGTACCATTAGACCGTTTTAGCCTTCCCCATCCCATTGTTCCGGCTGCAACCGCTGTTGCTGATACGGGAAGTGTTAATACTCCAGAGCCACTAACCGCCGCAACCGCCGCCGGATTCTGGATGGTCATTGTTGCCAATAGTGTTCCCGTTGCAACACTGCTCGTGTTCGCAGGCTGCGTCCCAGTTCTTATCTCAAGAGTTCCCGCGCCAATAACCGACATAATGCCGTCTATTTGTGCGTTTCTAGTCTCTTCTGATATTTTAAAAGCCATTATCCAACCTCTACTTCTAGCGTTAAATTATTTGATTTTCCATTTGTCGAAATAGTTGTTTCGGTTACAACGCCTGAAATATTGCCCTCAGTGAATGCTGCGCCCACGCTATAAAATCTGTAATTATTAGGATTTACCATGTAGATATAGCGCTGAACCGCCGCATTTTGATCGGTTAATTTCTTTTTACTACTGAAATTTATTAGCGTTATAGCTTGCTTAGGTGGCGTACTGAAATCGCCTCTAAGAATGATTGTATAAGTTGCGTTTGCCGCCCCTAAATCGTAGCGAAAATCATCTATTGCATAATCGAAACTTTGAATTGCATACGCATCCCCCAGCAAATTAATATTATTAATTGTGAGTAAAACATTCCCTTCAATGCGTGTCGTAATCTCTTCAATATCGAGTCTTGAAGTTGGAATTGTTAGCGAAATATAACCATCCACCCCTGCTTCGCGACTTACAACAGTCAATGCACTTATTTTTAACTCTAGCTCTTCAAATAACTGAGTTGGGCTGTAAATTTTCGCCACCGCACTAATTGCCGTCACTTCTGATATTGCGCCCGATATACCTGTTGTGCTGTGCGTGAATGATAATAGCATTAGCTGAACTCGATAATTTCTAGTGCTGCGGTATCTTCTGGCGTACTTATATCAGTTAAGGCCAGCACTGTTCTTTTTAGGTACATACCTATTAATCCGGCTGGCAAAACGGTCAATAAAATAGCATTATCTGAATTACTTGGTGCTGAAAATTCAACATTAGCCGGCGCTGATAGCTCATTGCTTAATAACTCGTCAATATTTCCTGATGTCACGCTGAAAAAACCAATTTCAATATAATCTAGGCCATTAAATTGTTTGTTTACGATAACTTTTAGCGCTCGCTCGCTGCCTGAAAGGTTTTTTATGTATAAGTGCCTATAATTTATATTTCCAACTTGCGATTCAGCAGAGCTTACCGCATCGAATAGGTTATGCATTATGTTTGTAGCATCTACAACCACTAATGAATCAACCGCTGGTAATGAAGCGTTCACTATACTCACTGTTAATTCTGCGTTTCCGTCTGGGGTTGGCAGTACATAATCCCCATCTACTGACACATCAATTTGTACCACCGGCGAACCATCACCCACCAGCCGAATGCTTAATAATTTTGTAGCAAAAAGGAACTCTAAATTTGCCCTGGTTAAGCTAACCGAATCAATTAGTGTTATCCCTGCTATTGATGCCGCCTCATAAACAGGAACTTGCCCCATTAATTTTGTCGATGAAATAACTCCTCCCAAGCTCACGTTCGGGTTTGTATTTGCTGAACCGCCTGATAAAAAAACATCAATATCTTTTGCAGGCATTAAGCCACCCCCACAACAATGATATTAATACTTACTTCTGCATTAGAAATATAAATTTGCTTTATAACGCATTCAAAAGCCCCCTCACTCATGCACACATAAACGCGGGAATGAAGCTTTGCTATACGCACTAAGTTTTCATATCTAACCTTTGAAATATTTAATATTTTAAAATTTAATTGCTTGTCCGAATCAGAATAGCCTTGGTCTGAAACATAAGAGCCGCCGTCCAGTGTTGCAGTAGTTGAAACGCGCCTATCAACTTTATTACTTAAGTCCTTAATGTCTTTATCAAAAAAAACATCAACGCCATCAAGGTCAAACAGTTTTGTACTAATCCCTATCATTAACCTAACCCCAGTAAAAATGCCGACCTATCGCCAGAAACTTTAAGCTGTATTCGCTTTAAGATTTCAAACATGAAAGCTTCAATATCTTTTTCTAAACCACTAGATTCAATCCTCACTACCGACTCTTTATACAGCGCATCGACTTGGGCTTGCATGTAGGATATTTGCTGATTAATTAACCGCTCTTGATTATTTAGTGCCTGTTGTTCTCTTGATTCTTGCCTTAATGCAGCTGCTTCAATTTCATCACTTCCTGATTGCGTTGCTTTTTCTGCGTAGGTGTCCCAAAGACTAGCAACAGCCTCAGATGTTGCGGTAACAGACACGCCGATAGATTCAAATGCGGCTGCAACTTGCTTTGCTTGCCCTTCAATCTTTGCAACCTCAATATCAGCCGTAAACTTCATGGCAGAAATCTTTTCGTTACTCGCCAATTCAAGCAAGGTTGTTTCCATAGCGAGCGTGTTTTGAATGGCTTGCTGTTGGGATTTTGATAGTTCACTTGTTGAATTGCTCAGACTTTTTATAGCCGCGCCTGCTTTTACAGATGAATCAGGGAATTTATAGGTTTCATCTGTGAATATGCGTACCGCAATAGCGGCCTCATTAAATTCATCACGCAATTCACTTGCGCTTAATTCGGGTGTTTTTATGTTCGACATTTCAGCCGCACTAGCATTTAATATATCAATGCCGCCAGCCGCATCCTTTGAACTTTCACCAATCTTAATCAGCCCGCCCGTAACAGGGTCTAAAACTAACCCGAAATCACTAAGTGAGGTTGCTAGTTCAACAGTTTTTTCTTTGGCTATAACTATGCCGCTTGATGCTTTTTTTGCAGGCTCTTCGATAGTTGTAAATGCATCGCTAACTTGCTTTATTCCATCCCCTGCCTCGCTCATATTTCTGGCGAAATTTTGCCCCGCCGCATCTTCAAGCTCTCTTAAATCTTCGGCAATACCTCCCCACGGGTCGCCAATAATATCAGGCGTTAGCTTCTCGAAAGCTGTAGCAATAACGGCACCAGAACCGGCAACAGTAGCAACAATCAAATCAAAAGCGGCTTGAATAACATTAACTGCTGTTTTTGCTGAACCACCCAGCAAGTCAAATACGCGATCAACATCTGTACCCGTTTCATTAACAACAATAGCAAGTGCGCCCATAGCTGTTCCGAACTCACTCAGTAGAGTCATGGCCCCAAGAAATTTACCAATCGCCGCATCGGTTTCTGTTGAGGTGTCCCCCATCTGCTTTCCAGCTTCACCTAGCGCCTCAAAAATAGGGCTAAATTCTTGTATAATTTCACCCGTTATATTAACGAATGATTCTGCTATATTTACGGCGGTTTGTAGTGCGTTCGCTAAATCTTCCGGCTTTGTTAAATCTAAATCTTCACCAAAAATCTGACCAAAAACATCATCAAAAACGCCGCCCAAATCCTCAAATGATGCAATGATGCTACTAAAATCAACTTGCCCCAGCGCATCAGGTAGCGCAGTGGCTATGCCTTGCAATAAGTCGCTCGCATTGCCTGCAAAACTTTCCAGCGCATCTTCTAGCGGTTTTAGTGCGCCGCTTTCAACTTCAATTCCTAGTGTTTTGAAAATATCAGCAAGTGCGCCAGCCGAAGAGCCAAATTCATCAAGCAAAGGCGTTCCAATATTAACCAATGTTCCTTTAATATTGTTTACTAGGTTTTGCATGGCTAAATCAGCATTTCCAGCCATTAGCTCGAAATTCTGCGATAAAACCTCTGTTTTTCCACCCATTTGCTCGAGCGTTTTATCAAAAACACCCGCCGCATCATTCCCTAAAACCATAGCGGTCTTAGTCGCTTCAATACTACCGAACAATGAATTCATCGCCGTAAAGTTTCCGCCAGTGGATTCTTTAAGCTTATCCATTACTCCTTTTAATCCATCAGACTCCAGCGAAACGCCACCCAAGGCCGCCCCTAATTCATCCGTAGGGCTGGCCAATTCTTTTAATATTGCACTTAATCCAGTCATGGATTCGGCGGTATTTATACCCCCAGCCGTTAATCCAGCAACCGCCGCTAATAAATCATCAAAGGGAACATTAGAGCCCGCCGCCGTTGCTGCGACTCGACCAATGCTGGCCTCTAATTCTGGCAGTGTTGTTTTCCCGTTTTGCACTGCGATAATAAAAGCGCCAAGAACATCATTAGAGCTAGTTAATTCAAGGCCGTAAGCATTGGTAACTGTTGTTAGCGCGTTTACCGCCGTATTAAGTCCAGTTGAGCCAACCACCGCCGCCTGTTCAGCAATTGCCAGCGCATCAACCGCACCCTCTGCATCACCTGTGGCAGAAATCATGCTGTAGGTGGCTTGGGTTATATCTTCAAAAGCAAAAAACGAATCACGACCATAATTAAGAATTGCTTGGCGCATCACCTCAACTTGTTCGGGTTGAGCATTAAACAGCGTACCAATTTCTGTCACTGAGCTTTTTAATTGCCCTGCTTCATTAGTAGCAAAACCAATCGCCGCCGCCGCTAATAAAGCAACGCCTGCTTCTGCTTTCAATAGGCTTTTAGTAAAATCAGCAAACGGGTCGGCTATACCCTGAACGACACCATCTATTTTCCCTAATTCACCAGCTATTGCACCAGCAACCGAAGCCACTCCATCATCTTTAGCGCCAAAAATTATTTCAATTGTTTTCTGTAGGTCTGCCATCAGCTTTGCCTTTCGTTTTTATCTTTATAATAAAGCTCCCAAAGCAATGATTCCGTGCCTGTCAGCTCTCCCTCCGGAAATAATGACGGTCTTACTTGAAACAAGAATTGATTCCTCATATCAAGCAAAACCATAACGCTCCTTATTTCTTGGCTTTCCCAGAGGTATTGGGCTTTTTTATATCCATACCCATGCCCGTTAATTCCACAATTTTATTTGTGATAATAAAGAACTCGATTGGATGCTTTTCAGCCAGTTTTATAGCCACTGGAAGTTCAAGTTTTTCATCTGAAATCGTACAAGCCACTATTTGCTCTAAGCGCTTAATAATATCTTGAGGCGTATCATCTGAAATGCCGATTGCTTCTTTTAGGTCGTTTACTTGCGCTTTACTGCTACCAATTGCCTCAATCACTTTACTGATATTTTGGTTTTTAGTTGATGCTTCGACTGCTTGCGCAAGCTCGTTCGCTGTTTGGCCTCTTACTTTCCAAACTGGCTCTTCTCCTTCTGCAAAGAAATAAGCCAGTGCTGGAACGGGAACATCAGAGATACGTTGCTGATATTCCGCTTTTAAGAATGCCTTTTGATTAAAGCCCCCCATTAGGACGCTCTATCCGAAGATTCAGAATTTGATGAAATTGTGCATGAAACTTTAGGCGAATCAGCGGCCCCGAAAGTTCTACCAATACCCAATTTTCCCTGCGTTAAGATATGCGGCGCTTTGTATTTATCTTGGTAATAACGGAAAAATAAATTCTCATTTTTACGCTGTACAAGATTATCCGTAATTCCATCTTTTAGAATCGCAGTGAATGAGCCTTGACCCAATGATGAAGAGCTTGTTCCAACGGTTGCGCCGTAAACTTGTTCAGAACTAACACTGTGCGATGTTTCTGCTGGAACAAAATCATTCGCGAAGTTCTGTTCAGTAAAAACCGGCTCTGCATAAGAAGCGAAAACACCCTTAGAAACATTGGCGGTATGGCTATCAGGTAATACAGAATTAAACGTGATTTTTCCGCTAAAGTTATCCACTTCAAAAGTCGGAAAATCAGCTTTTTCTAAATGCGTGCCGATTGTTTGAAAAATTTCACCCGCTAAAATAACACCGGCGGCATTTGTCGTTGTGCGAACTTGCGCAATTTCAATGCTTCCTACTGGAATGAATGGAGGGCCACCCGCAGCGCCGCGAGTTTCGACAATGGTTGTATCTGCGCTATCAGTACCTTTTACGATTGCAATTGCACCGGCGCTGGTAATAGTCACTGAACTAACACTAGCAACATCAGTTGCAGCTCTTGCAATCGCTGTATCAACACCCGAACCAACCGCAGTTTCCACGCCTGCTAAATTGCAAGAAAGCGCCGCTACATCAACAACATCATCTGATGCTGAAACCGCCGCTGATACTACGCCGCCCGTTAATACGCCGTCCGGCTTTACGATTGGTGCGTTTCCGGTTGATTCGCTAAATAACGAAGCACCAGAGTTAAAAATAGTTCTATCGCCGCTATCAGTTAGCACCGACATTGCTGTAGGCGTAACGCCTGATTCGTATTCTAGTTTGCTGTTTTCATTTGACATAAGTTCACCTTAGATTTATTCAAGGTTGCTTATGTCCAGCGAGGCGTGAAGCGTGGCTGTTTTGCGTGCTTGTTGTTTAAAAAATTATTTTATATTTATTTATTTCTTGGCTTCAATTAGCCATTTTTCCCACGCTGTAATCACGCCTTTAAAAAGCCTAATTAATGATTCATTTAAAATTATTGTGCTTTTGCTCATAATTAATAATTCTCTATTACCGAGAAGTTTCCTGTTGTTATATTGTATTTTATGGTGATGCTCAACAACGCCCCGAACCAAGGCTTTTGTCCCTCGCTAATCATGGGCGTGATGGAATTAATATCTACCTGTTCAACTAAGCCACCCAACCCATAAGAAATCGGGTCTGTTACTGCTGGCGCTGTGGTCGCTCTAAATAATGCAGTGACCACATCATTTCCGCGCTTAACGGACAAGTCAGTGAAAGGTTCATCCCTCGTTGTATCAAATATTTCTAGTGTTAGTGGAAGTAACCGCGCCTCCTTTCCGCCTAATTTGCTTTCTTGTTCATCGTCTGTATGCCAATAATTAATAACAGGCAAATCCCCATTTTTAAATGGTTCAAGCCTTGCTCTGTGTATAGCGGTCGGTTCAATATCGAACCTGTACCCGTTGGCTATTGAAATATTGTTTAATCGGGCTTTTATTTCATCTAAAATTGTTATCTGTGCATCCATTAGTTCGCATCCTCAAATAATACGCGGCTTAATTCAGACAATAAGGTCGGGATTGAATCCTCACTTGCTTTCATCATGCCTAAGCGTGCTGGAATAGTGACCTGCTTTTTTAGTACGAACATGGGTTGCCCTGCGCCACTCATAACCAAGTAATTTCCTTTTTTACTTTTGATAATAAAGCCACCCCCAGCGAACACCTCACGCGCTCCCATACGCATAACGCCCGCCGCTGTTTTGTTAGACGATAATGGAATGTTTAAATATGGCCCGCCAGGAACACGCAAATACTTGTCCTTGGCTTTAATTGTTCCGCCCTTTTCCTGTATCGGTGCGTAAACCATATCCGAATAAACGCGGCCTGATATTGTGCTCATTGCTGAACCGGTCATGCTGGTTTGTATGCTTCTACGCAAGCGCCCCGTGCGGCTGTTTAGACCACCTGAATTAAAATTGCTTTTCACCCGCGTTTGAACTTCTAGCGTAGCTTTTGCAATGGCTTTTTTTGTGGCCTCAAATTCCCAGAACGGTATTCTGTTCAGCATTTGATTTACTTCATCCATCCCGATAACTTCAACATTTTGCGCCATGATTAAAACCTCGGAAATGGGTGTATTTCTGATTTAAGAAGCGTTTTTACTTCTTTAAGCATCCCTAATTCCGGTTTCGTTACTGTGCCACCATCGCCGCTAACAATTTCTAGCCCGATAGAATGCTTGTTTTGATACTCGTAAATCGTTTGTAATAAAGCCGCCCGATTCATTCCCTTGGGTGCTGTTTCAATGCCGCCGGTATAAGTCACCACAATATCCACATCACTCACCTTAGAACTAAGCTCTAAGCCGTAATTCGTGATTTTATAGGCTGTTGTAGCTGCTCCATTAATAAGCACGCTAGAAACGCTTTTCACAGGGGTAGCATCAAGCGGAATCATTTTGGTTTCCATGCCTTGAGGGTAAAAATTTTCAGTGTATTTATCTTCATCGAAAACCCTGCTTGTATAATCCTCAAACATGGCTTTCACTGAGTTTTTAATCACCTCTAAGTCTGTATAAGTTGATTCCTCTTTGCCTAACTCTAAAATCGCGTTTAAATCATCAAAACTAACTAATTCCATTATTTAAGCCCTATAAAATTAATAAAAGTGAGTAGCTTTTTAGAAACAAATTCACCCATTGAGCCCGCTATATTTGCCGATGCTTTTGAGTAATCCCAGACGGCTTTCCCAATCATTTCTAGCGTATGCTGATGCAGAACGCTTGGGGTTTCATTGAAAACATTAACGCCACCATTCCATAATCCGGTCATAATATGATTCCCAGATGTATCAATAATTTTTCCATTGCCGCGCACCACAATAGTTCCGCCTGTTACCGTTGAATCTAAAATTACTTGTCCAGCCAATAAATCAATAGAAACACTATCTGAACCGGTCTTATTTTTTAGGTGTATTCCGCCACTATAGTTCCGCATAGCCAGCCCTTGTCCACTTCCGCCCATATCGATAATAGGCGTTGAAACACCCGCCACACCTGAGAAACTATCCATAATAAATGCGGTATTATTTCCGCCCAAAACGATTGTTCCTGGATTTAATATGCACTGATGGATAAAGCCATTTACATAATTTAGATTGTCAACCAAACACTCTCTCAGAGTAGAGCCGCCGTCTAGTACACCAGTAACATGTGCTTCAAACAACTCTAAAAGCATCGCGTCCGCACCATCCTCAATCGTTACATTTGACTTAGCCGCGTTCTGACCTTCAATTGAAAATCCGTTAATGTTGTGACCGGTTGTAAAAGTGTAGTTACCCAAGATAAACAACTTGTCAAAGCCGCGACTATTAGCAATTAAAATCGCATCTGAACCGTTGTTTACTGGATATTCACGCGAACCATTAGGAAAGTCCGTCCCTGCATTTTCTGAATTTTCATCAATCCATACGCCATTTTGAAACGATGCGTACTGCAAAGCTTCTTGATCTGATTGTGTTGCCGATGATGACGCAGTGGTTACTACTTGAGTGAATGCCGTAGGTGAAATTGGCGTTTTAAAAGTTACGCCACTCTCGTTAATTGCCACTAAGTTTCCACCTGAAACAGAACATTGCTCATAAGTTGGCCCCAACCTCGCCTCAAAAGCGACGAGCGCATTTTGTAAAGTTGCAGTAATCCCCACTTTTGTTCCGCCGCCTAAGTTTTCAAAGCCCGACGAATCAATTAATGATTTATCATCCATTGCAACCGGCTCAGCCTCAAGAAACCTGCACGAATCATGCAAATCTTGAACAGATATTTCAGTCGAAGGGGAAGCCACCGTAATCACTCGCGGAGACAAATCCCATTCAACCGTTAAATCACCCCGTACTGCCATCGACTTTCTCGGCTTGTTGGCGCAAGGCTTCCAAAGAAACCCATTGCTGTCCTTCTGGTAATCCTAAAAGGGTGATAAGCATTTCTACTACCTCCGAATTATTCATTATGATGCTTGAGGGTCGTTCGCTAAAATTGGCGTAAATGTCAAACCTGTTACGCCGAACGTGGTTTCAACATCGTAAGGCTTAAAGCCGTATTTTCTAACCGAAGTTAAAACAGTAATATCGCCGGATTGAATTACATTATCTGATAGCTCGGTTGTGGTATCAGCCAGTACATCAAGCAACGGAATATAAAAATCGCCTGTTTCGCCGGTTGGGTCTGGTGTAACGCCGGTTAATGTTGAGCCTGTATAACCTGTGTAAGCGTATTTCGTGTCACCAATTTTTGCGTAACCTGTTTGCGGTGTTTTATTGTTATCAATCGAAAGCGTTGCAACAATTGTATTCACTGTGACAGAAGCAATTGTATATTGGTCTTTAATTACCACGCCCGCCAAGCTTTCAGCGACTAAAACATTACACCCAACTAATGAAGGATGATTAGAGTTCACTTTTTGATAGTTCGGCGGTGATTGTGTTACACCAGCCGCATTAATTAACACAAAATCGGCCGCCGCGTAATTGGTAAACCAAACGCCCTGCGCACCGTAAACAGTACCCCCAGCAATCGTACCAAATGGCGCGTCTTTTACTTCGGTATAAGTTCCCTCAATAGCGCTTCTATACTCTTGGCCATCATCGCCATTTAGCTGAATCGTTGTTTCACCATATCGACAGATATACTTTAACCACTCGTAAACTTCGGTCATTGGGCGGCCTGCACAATTTACTTCAACATCGTAATTTGTTGCGCCGTTGCCGTTGTTTAAATCGCGTGAAATAACGCCAAATGTGGTTGTAATATCACTATAAGTCGCAACCGTACCGGATGCCGTTTGATTATCTGCATCGATTGAAGTATCTAAACCGATAGGCGCACGCCCATTCGATAAATCAACAAAGCCATGATTAAATTTATCGCCGAATTTTCTGGTATAAAGCCAAATCCCACCGTTCGCCAATGTACCAGCTTTATCAACTGATTGAATCCATGCTCCCGCCGCTTTTACTTTTACCAAAATATCAATATTGTCAGTGTCCCACCAAGGCGTCACTTCTAAATCGTTTTGAATCAAATAAATTTGAGTTCCTGCTGTTGGCGCACCAATCGTGAAAACTGAGTTCCACTGGTCTAAACCATCAGACGAGGTAAAATCACCACCTGATAAATATTTTGTATCATCTGCATGACCAAAAGCCCAACCGTTTTGCCATTTATATACTGTCGGCGTATCTGATACGATTGGGTAACTATCATCCATTTGCGCAGATGCCGCAAACTCTGTCGCAAGCCACTGAAAAAATGCAAGGCATGTACCGACATAAACTTGGTCGCCTGTAACTGCTGGAACATTTGTTCCCGTTCCAGAATCATTATTAGTTACTGTTTTAGTAACATAATTAATTGTCCAATGAGCTGAATTAAAAGCCATGATATTTTCCTAAGTTTGCTGAGGGTCTAAAATTAAAGTTACAGGTATATCTTTCACGCCGCTTGCGGGTATATCGACAAGCGCCGTATAGGGTCTAAACCCATATTTTCTTATTCTCCATCGAGCGCCCGTAATAGCCCCGGCGGTATGGCCCACCGATGCAATTCCTGATGCGTTCGTGATTGTATTCATAATAAATGGGTCGATATTGTCATCATCAATATAGGCATACGCCCCCACAATTACACCGCCCGCTTCATCTTTAACGGTCATTGATAAAGTAGCCGCTGAAAGGAATGTAATTAGCGTTCCCGTGTAGCTTGAGGCATCCGATGTTCCCGTGTTATTAACGATTATTGATGCGCCGCTGGTATTGTTTGCATCAAACGTATTGCCTGAAAATATTAAATCTGAATAATCGTAAGGCGAACCAGTGGACAATGAATGCTCTATTGCCGCCCCCGTTGTATTACTTGTGAATAATGTTGCTGAAATATTATTAGAATCAGCCCACAATAAACCGCCCGCTGTATCAGCCGTGTTCGCAATGGTATTTCCTGAGAATGTTGCCGTGCTTGGCTGTACTTGCAAACAGTTATTAAATTTTGTGCTGGTTATGCTTTGGCCGGCTTTGTATTTAGAAATGGATGCTCTATTAAAAGATGAACCGCTTAATGTAAATGAGCCGACCGTTCCGCTTGCATCAAAATCAAATCGTGTATTCGCTTTAGTGCCAAAAGACTTGGCCGCTAAGGTATCAATAACAGCCGTTGTTCCTGAGCCGGTGAAATCTAATTTGTATAAATCCGCACCCACTGGCAAATCGGCAAAAGTAATATCCTCGCCGGTGGAATTGAATGTTGTTGTTGCGCCGTTATCATCAATAGTAATCGTTCCGCGAACAATTAAATTACCCTCAACCAATTCAATCACGCCGTATTTATTTGCGGTTGCTTGGTCTATTGCTTCAATATCAGCATAACTAAAATCTGAGCCGTAAGCCGTTAATCCAGTTCCGAATCGTGGCGCATCCAGCCAAGTATTATCAATAATTCTGATTGTCCCTGAATTACTGTTATCAGTTAGCCAGCTTACTTTCGTAACAGCCGATAAATCTAGCGTCCCCGTGGTTGCGTAAATTTCTGAGGCGTTAGATAAATCAGCAACAAATGATTTAAAATTTCCTTCCCAAGTATCAGAACCAGCAATATGCCAAGTCTTTGAACCGCCCGCACTTTCAACCTTTAGCATTAATCCCGAAGTTGCCGCCGTGCCTGTTCTTTTTGGCTCGCAAAACGGCATAACATCGCAACGCATAATCCAATATAAATGCACTCCAGCCGCCGACATATCAACCGCCGCCGCTGGTGTAAAGTTTCCATCACCAACTCCATTTTTAGGCGTTTGATAAGTCCATGAGCCAGAACCTTGTTTAAAAACCTGAGAATCAAGGCCGCCCGAAGAACCCACCCAACCGGTCGCACTATCGGCTAAGTTAGGGTCTAGTGCTGTTAAGTTTGGCGTGACTGTTGCAGGCATTTATTTTTATTCCGAATCTGGTTTTTTAAGTGAATCTAATTGTCTTTTTATTAATGTTCTTCTGTTTAACACCTGAATTAATAGATTGGATAAAAAAGTTATTAACCCCAATATCACGCCAAAAGCGCCCGCATGGTCATCTAAATAATTCATGTAATCACCCGCCATCAAAGTTCCTGACGTTATATATGTCGCGCTTGTTGTTATTGCGCTCGCTATCCCTGCTGAATGATGTTCAGGTGTCATAAATTTATGTTTTATTTTGTTAAGAGTAAATGAGTGATGCACGGTCGTTCCAAACCGCATTAAATGAGGCGCTACCGTTCGCCCATTCTTCCGTCACATCGCCATCGGAACCTATTGTTAATCGCTTTATTCTCCAAACAGCGGCGCTTTCATTTGCCCCAACAGCCGCATCAGCTTTATAGATTAATAAATCCGAAACTATATCTGTGCGCTTTGCATAAGGCATTTCTTTATCCTCTACGACTTGAATTTGCACTTCTGCAACATTGGGCTGAATAATTTCTATTTGTTCAGTTATCGAAACCTGACTACCTGTGTCGGTTGCTGAAACAACATCTTGCACCTGTGCAATGTTTAATTGCCCGACTTCCGAGCCGATTGAGATTGTTTCCTCAGTTACCGTGACCGGCACGCTTGTGGTTGGGTCAGTTACATTTACAACATCGTTTCCCGCTGTAATTGTTACGCTATCAGCCATTTCTAGCTATCCGCCAAAGTAACGCCATCGACTACTAAAATTTTGTCCTTAGCGTTTTTTATTGTTGGTAAAAGTGTGCTAACTTTTGGAGGTGTATCTGGAATTGAACGCTGTATATCCCAATAATAAGCACCCGATGGAATTAGCTTACTTACATCAGAACCCAGCTCAATATAAGCAACCCCATTCGCCACATCATCAAGCGGGTGATCGCCTGCGGTTGTTACTACTTGAGCAACCGGCGTTATATCTGCAAATTCTGTTTTTAATGTGAACCAGAATTTATAGCCGGTAATATTTACACCGGTCCCATAATCAATCTTTATGGTTTTAGTATCACCCTGCCTGAAATCTGCTAATTCTTTTGCCATAATTTTTATCTTTTAAAAAACTCCCCGCTAATTAATAACGGGGGATTTTGTTACTTTTTAGCCGCTGTTTTTGCTGGTGCTTTTTTGGCTTCTGCTTCTGCTTTGGCTTCCGCTTCTGCTTTGGCTTCTGCTTTGGCTTCCGCTTTTTCTGCTTCGGATAATTCAGCTTCCGGTTCTTTTACAACCTCGGCAACATCCATTTCACTAACAAAAACAGTCGCAAGCGATTCAGGTAAATCGTATTCTTTGCCCTGCTCGTACTCGCGAACCTTTAAGCCATCCGGCGAACCTTTTACGGTTTCACTCATAACCACCTTAATTATTTTCATAATCTTATGCGGCTATGTGGCGTAATGGCCCAAGAACACTTGTTACGCCGACAACACTTGCCGCCGTTCCAACCGTTACCACTACACGGCTATAACGACCACGTGGATTAGGTACGTTTAATTGTTCGCTTCCTGCCACTGTAATTTGTACAATCGCATCATCATTACCGGCTTCATCCGCCGCTGGATAATCTGTCCAAATCGAGTTGTCATCTGAATACTGCGTTTTTGCATCAATCGTTGCTGATGCGCCAACCGTACCCACTGAAACTAGAAATGAAACGCCTGAACCATTTGCATGGTCAACACTTGCACCGTTTACTGTACTAGGTGCAACGGAAGCCGCCGCCAATGACTCATTTAATGCGTAATTGCTTTTAATATCGTTTTGCATGTTTTTTCCTCAATATTTTGAAGTTATGCGAGGCCGTTACAGCCCCGCACAATAAAGATTATGATTAAGAAGTCGCTACTTTTAGCACTCTGAACGCTTCCGGTAATACAACCTGACCACCAACACGTTTTTTAATTAAAAATCCGGTCTGGTCATATTCAGCGTATTTTTCCGATAATCTTTGAACTGTTACGCCTGCACGGTCGCGGATTTTGTAACCCTTGCGGAAATCACCCAATACAATCGGGAAAGAATTTGCCGCTACATCTGCAATTCCTTCTGGATTAACCACTGGACGGCCTAACAATGTTGGAGCCGCACCCGCTTGAACAGGCGGTTGCCATAAATATTGACCATTTGTGTCTTTAAGTTTGCGAACTGCGCCCTCAGTTAATGAGTTCATTCCCCATGTTGAGTTTCTGCGATAAGTCTTTTTAAGTGCCGCGTGCATTGAAATTAGTGCATCGATACCGTTGTTAGAGCCATCAAATAATCCACCCGCAACACCGGTCGCCGTGTAATTAGCTTGTACTCTTGAATCAGCTAAAATACCTTGAGGCGAGTTATTTCCTGCACCAATTGCGAAAGCATCATCTTCTGCCTCTGCAATTGCCATTGAGAACATCGCTGTTAATTCGGCCCATACATTAGCAACTGAATCATCTAGCGTATTGTTAGCAATTAGCGTTAAGGCTTTAAGGTCGAAAATCTCAATGCGTTCGCCGCCTGCTTGTAAATCTTGCGGTGAAATAGCTAGGTTTTTAGTTCCCCATGCGACTACTGCTTTAGATAGTGATGCTAAATGTACCGTGTCGCGGCTTGTTGGGGCTACATTACAAATCGCACGCATTTCAGCATCGTTATACGCTTGAGTAATAACATCATTCTCAAAGGTTGCAGGTACTAAGAAACCACCATCACTATCAGATGAACTTGATAATGCGCGGCGCTCTTCTGGTGTATAACTTGCGTTACCTTGTTCGCCTGCACCGTGGCGCAAGAACTTAATAAAAGCTGACTTTCTCAACTCTTCTTCTGGCGAGGTATCAGCACCACCCATGCCTTTTGCGCTTGGTCGTTGGCTGGCTTTTACAAGCTCGTCATATTGACCGCGTAATTCTGTTAAATCAGCGTTAATTTTTTCCACTGTTTCATTCGTAAGCGCTGATGCTTCGCCGCTTTTGCGTACTTCTTCAACTTGTTTATCAACATGCTCTGTTAATAACACATGCGCTTTACGCATTTCTTCAAATACTTCATTAATTTCTGGCATTATTTTTCTCCTAAAGAACTAGAAAGGTTTTTAAAAAATTCAATCATTTCGCCGCTTGCTTTTTGCTCTGGCTCTGACTGTTTTCTTTCTTCAACGGGTCTGAGTAATGCGGTTAAGCGTGTTTTTTCTGTGTTGCTAAAACCTGAGCGCAATTCCTGGCAAAGTGATTCAACGGCTTTGTTTCTTTGGAGTTGGTGGGCAGTTTTTATTTCTGGTGAAAGGCTATCTAAAGCCCCTCGGTTTTCAATTAGTTTTCCGCTTTGCAATGTGCGCAATTCTGATGCGGTGAACTGGCTATTTGCCGCCAATTCATCAATCGTTGTTTTATTGCTTGATAGATGCGCGCTAAATGCTGTCGATAGCTCGTTATCCAGTGGTGTTGATCTGATTTCATCGCCGTTCCAAAACTGAGCAACCCAACGACCAGCGAAATCTAAATAAGCCGCTCTAAAATCACTTAGGGCCGCATCTAGTTTGCCAATAACATTTTCGCTGTTTGTATCACCAGCCCACCAAATATCCATAAGCGTTTCATCTAACGCATTTTGTAAGGCGTACTTCTCTTTTCTTAGCGTTTCTTCATCAAGTGATTCACTGAAATCTTGTGAGCGAACGCCGGTGATTAATGCTTGCTCATTGGCTGGAAAAGTAACAGGGCCGAACTCATAAAGTTGAACCTCTTTGATTTGACGAATACCACCTTCAAAACCTTCTTTAATTGTGCGAAAACCAAAAGAAAGGCCTTCTAACGTGCCATCTTTCATAAATTCATAAGCTTCTTTAGCTTTATCAACCGATAAATTTAGCTTTCCGCAACCGTAAACGCCGTGGTCATCTTCTCTTAACTCAATGCTTGAGCCGATAAGGTGTTCATGGTCGTATAGAATTTTTACTTTAGCGCCGCGCTCTTGAATGGTTTTTTTAAATGCGCCGCGTTGAAATGTGGAATTGTAATCATCCACGGTTCCCCATACGGTCAAGTAACCTTCAAAACTTCCATCTTCATTAACCGCCCGAATCTCACCCTTTGATCTGGTTTCTTGCTCGGTGTTTTTTGCGGCTCTGGTTTCGCGTTGTTTTTGCATCGTTAAAATCCGTAATCTTTTAGATGCGGTTCAAAATATGCTTATTAGTGATTGAAATCCAATAGGTTAAATTGATTTGATGGGTTGTGTAGTTTGTGGGGTTTATGGGGGTGAAAAATAGATGAAAAAGTGGAGGTTACTTTCCTTTAGGCAAAAAAAAGCCCCAATTAAGGGGCTTTCTTGTTTTCTTCTGCGTTTAATCCAATAAACGCCAGCAGTATAAGCGAAATTAAGTCATATCAAACTGCACTGAATTTAAAGTCATAAGAATTTTATATAAAAATATAAACAATGCTATTGACTAAAATTAGGTTACGAGCTAAATTAACGTATTCATATAATTCATAGATTAGGTATGTTTATGGCTAATTTTAGCAATCCATTTCGCCCCGGAGCGGGACACACACCCCCATATTTAGCTGGGAGAAGCACCGAGAAGCAAGAGTTCCTTAGACTGTTAGAACAGAAGGTAATACTAGAGAACGTTATAATAACTGGCCTTAGAGGTGTTGGTAAAACAGTATTGTTGGACTCTTTAAAGCCAATTGCTATCGAGAAAAAATGGCTTTGGATCGGCACTGATTTATCGGAGTCGGCCTGCATAAGCGAAGATAGTATGGCAACTCGCCTATGTGCTGATCTCTCAATTATATCGTCTTCAGTAGTGGTCGGAATTAATGCGGCTCGACCTATGGGGTTTACAGGCGCTACTGAGGTCACTAAAAAGACTTTGGACTTTAATACTTTACTTGAGATATATAATTCGACTCCTGGTCTATCGCTAGATAAGATCAAAAAAGTTATTGAAACAACTTGGCATGCAGTTTCACAAGCATCCGGCAATCAGGTTAATGGTATTATTTTTGCTTATGATGAAGCGCAGAACTTGTCAGATCAAGCCAAAAAAGAACAATATCCACTCTCTCTTTTATTAGATGCCTTTCAGTCTCTTCAGAAGCAAAGTATTCCTGTAATGCTAGTTCTTACCGGTCTTCCTACGTTATTTCCGAAGCTAGTTGAATCAAGAACATTTGCTGAGCGCATGTTTAGGGTCTTGTTCTTAAGAAGCCTAGAAGCAAAAGAGAGTAAAGAGGCTATATTAAAGCCCATAGAAGCTGTGAATTGCCCGTTAAAGCTAAGTGATGAATCTGTTAATACAATTATAGAGATGAGTGGTGGTTATCCATACTTTATTCAATTTATATGCCGCGAAGTGTACGACTCATTTATACAAAAAATTGATAATGGAGAGAATGCCACTATCCCCGTTAATGAAATTGAACAAAAATTAGATACTGATTTTTTTGCTGGAAGATGGGCTAAAGCAACAGACAGGCAAAGAGAGTTACTAGCTGTAGTTGCTGAACTAGAATGTACTGATGAGTTTTCAGTGCAAGAGGTCTCCGAGAAGTCTAAAGACCTACTCAGTAATCCGTTCGGGAATAGTAATGTGAATCAAATGCTAAATACACTAATATCACAAGGTCTTATTTTTAAAAATAGGCATGGAAAGTATTCGTTTGCCGTTCCATTGCTGGATAGGTATATTCGCAGAGAAAATATAAAGAACTCAAGAAGCATAGGAATTAATGAATAACCACTCACCTTAAGCAATGAGTGTCTAAAATTAGCCTCTGTATATTAAGTTATGCAGAGGCTTTTGCTTATCTACTACCTAGCAAACACCTCCCCCACATCTAACGCACTGAAGTACCTTATCGCCTTCGATACTAATGCGGATAAATTTGTATTTATGTTTGAATAAGCAATATAGCTTAATAAAGCTTTATCCCTTTATCTTTAGCCTCAAGTTTTATTAGCTCCATTTCTGAAAGGTATTTGGCTGTTATTTTATTGCCATAAGAATTCATCGCGCTACGCCCAACAGTTAGGTTATTGTTATTTACTCTCTGTTGCGCCCTCGCCTTAGCTACTCCAACTTGATATGCTTTATATTTTTTTCTCAACTTATCTGCATACCCTTCTTTTTTATCTCTTGCCCTTGATTCTTTAGTCGCCGCACTTTCTTCCCTGAATTTATAGCTATCAACCTTTTCATCTTCCTCACAAGGCGATGATTGATAAGTTTTCTTGCCTTCTGCATTCACGCACTTAAAAACACCTGCCTGCGCAGAACCCGACATCATCATTAATAAAATAAACCATTTCATACGTTCTCCTTAATTTAAACCAACACCGACATAACACGTTGCCATACCGATAATTCACTAACATGATCACTACGCCCATATTCAATAGCAATATCGTTATAAGCGGCTTGTCGTATAGACTCAAAGCCATGAGCAGGTACAGCGCATAACGCAGTTAAACGCTTATTAAACCTCTTAAGACTAATATCTTGATCACCTGCTAATTTCATAAACTGTACAGATAATAATTCTTCATCTTTAGCCTTATCACCTGGGCGTAAGGTATGATTTAAAACAACACATAGAGCTAAAACCAAAGCCACATAAGCGGCTAACTGTGAATCTTTTGATAAATATGCGCCAAAAGCAGCCGAGCCACTCAGCAACTCAATAGCAGAAATAATATTAGCCATCCGTTTCCATGCACGCCCTGTTCTTTCACTAGTTCGAGCACCATAACGTGCAGCAAAACGAGCTTCATAAATACTTTTATAATTCACTTTTAAACCTCATACTATTTTCAGGTGGTGGTGGCGGTGGCTTGGGTGGTACGTTGTAGCGTTTATCCACATTTAACTTTATCACTCCACAATCTCCTTAGTTAGACCACTAGTTTTAATTATAGACTAACTAAGGATTATCAAAAAGATTAGCTACTCAATAGAAAAGGTCATATCACACCGGCAATTAATCCGATCTGCTGGAGCCGCTTGCTGATCTAGTGGATAGCGTGGCCCTTGATAGCCCGCAAACAACGCACTAAACCGGTCATTAATACCCACCTTTTCACCGTTGCGCTGCTGATGTTCCTCGCGTACTTCAAAGCCTGAATCAATCCACGTTTTATGCGTTGCTCCGATACTTTTAGCGCCCTCAACTTGCCCGATGCTTTGCGCTGTACCCGCTACAGTTTGCGCAATCCTTAACGCTCGTTCAGGCGAAAAAATACCGACATCAAGTATCGATTGCTGAATATCAGCTATGCTTTTTCCCTCTTCCTCACCATCTAAAACAGCGGCTAAAATACCGTTTACAGTTCCTTGATTGATTAGTGATAATTCGGTCAAAATAACATCTTCAATTGCTAAAATATTAAGGATATTCTGCATCAATTCAGGCTTAATTTTTCTCACCTCAAGACCCGAATCTAGAGCCCTTTCATCAACTATAACGCTATCAGAAAAAGCCGCCGAAGTATCTACATAAGATTGCTTGATTGCCTCTTCTAGTTCACTGCTATTATTGCCAATAATGCCACGTATATCCTCACTATCTTCAAGCGCCTTAAACGCTCTTGATCGCTGGATTTTTAACGCTGATAAAATTGCCTTTGCTGATTTTTTAGCCAACTTATCGCGCTTATCACTTTCAGCTCTTATTTCCATTTCTTCACGCTTTTTTAGCATCAAACCATTGGCCCCCTTTGCGGTTCTTTCTTCTGCTGTTTGGGTTGCTTGTTTAAGATTATGCGCCTTATCCCATCCATCATATTTAGGTACGCCAAGCGATAACATTTCATTTATTTTCTCAACTGGAACACCCATTCCCGCATAAATTTTGGCAATTTCAGCACGCTCTTTTAAATCCTGCTTTAGTGCTGGCACTTTTGAAATGTCGTAATTAATGCGCAAGCCCTCCCCAAGATAAGCGCCTAATGAATGATTCAAGGTATCGCGCAAATCATCAAGAATAGGAATCAATGTCACTTCCCAAAAAATACGCATCGATGTAGTGAAATTATTATAAGTCGATGAATCCTGCGCACCGGCTAATTGCGGCGGCACGCCAAAGATAATAAAAATCTCTTCTCGGTTAAATTTTCTTGAGTTGATAAAATCCATTTCAGCGGGTGTTAAACTTAATCGTTGGTACTTTGCATTTGAGCCAATAACGCCAATATCCCGCGCATTTTTACTGCCAGAAAACATTTCTTTGATTTTGGCTTTTATTGTTGCGTAGGCGTTAAAATCTAAATCCTTATCGAAAGTAAAAACACCATCTAAAATCCCTCGATTCTGCATGGCGCTTTTATTCCAATTTTGCTGGTCAATATCAACATCGACTGCTTTTGCCGCAACTTGTAACGGCCCAATTCCTCGAATCGGATTAGCCGGATTGATAAACATAAATGAAAAAACATTATCTAACGTGTAATCTGGGGAAACTATGGTTTTCCCTTCCTCGGTTCTTATTGCATACCCGTCAATCATCAGGTCGTTTTTAGTGCTGGGAACTGGCTTAATTCTATCTGGTGAAATAGGCCATAACTCAGCCACACCTTTTGAGTCACTAACAATTTTCACATAAGCTTCACCCGAAAGCTGTTGCCATGCGCTAATAAGTTCAAAAAACGATTGACCGCTTTGCTGTGGATTGGGCTTTCTTAATAGCTTTGTCACTGGATGCTCTTCTTGCTTTTCGCCATCCATCGTTTCAACGTGCCAGCGAATCGCAGAAATATTTTTAGTGATTAATGAAATGGCACGATAAGCCCAACTATTCGCGCTATATCCATCACTAACTGCCTTTTCAGTCGTCCACTCCCCCCACTGCGCTTCTGGTGCTTTTTCGCGCTGTATAACCGAAGATGCCATGTTTCTAGTGTTCATTAGTTTTCCCCAAGTAAATTATATTCAAAGTTATTTTCTAACCACTCGATGATTGCATGGTGTGGAATGCGGCGGTGCGTTCCCGCTCGATAACATTCCAGCCCTCGGTTTTTTTTGCTCTGGTCTGGTGGTTGCCACTCGTCACAAAGATAAATCACCATAGACGGCGAAATACTCAATATCTTTGCGGTTGCGCTCGTTGTATAAGCTGGCATTTTATCAACGCCTGATGCCTGTAAAAATTTATTCAATGTTTCTTCAAAACGACACATAATTTTTTATCCAATAAATATTTCATTAGGCTGTTTAACCCAATTTAAGAACTGACTCGTGCTGTCCACTTGGTCGTCATGCTTCCCCATTGGGAACAGAAATAATTCACTTTCATAAGCGGGTAGCCATGGCGCTGATTCGGGTAGCCACATTCGCCCACTTTCAATCGTTGCTGATGCTGAATACATACGAGTTTCTTTATCAACCACCGGCATAATGGCAATAATTGGAATGCTTGTTTCCTGCCTTAACTCTTGTATTAATGATTGACCTGATGCCTTATCCTCAATTAGCACCGCATCAGGATTGAACTCTTCATGTTTGCTTTTAATGTTTCGCTTCACGGTTGGGTAATCACCCCTAAAAACAAGGCAATCAATCAAAAAATAGCCAACGCTTGTTTCAATCCATGTGGTACAAACACTTGGGTCATTAATCGCTTTTGTTTTAAACGCGGTGTCCCATGATTGAACTATTCTAATAATGTTTGCAGGCGGCGTTTTAAATCGCGATTGTGCAAACCATTTCATCTTAATCATGCCGCCTTCCTTGGGCGCTGGCTCTTGCATATACTGCCCCGCGAAAACGTATGGGTTGGAATCTTTTAGCCTGTCTAATGCCGCTATATCGTGCTTAAATTCCCACAAAGGGCTCCCATCCTCATTAATTGCAGGTATTTTTAATAAATCCCAGTGTTCGCCATTGCCGCCACCCAATAACCACCCGCTTAAATCTTCCTGGTGCAACCGTTGCATAATGACAATGATTGGCGTGTCGGGGGAATTAGTCCGGCTTTCCATTGTTGTAGAAAACCAATCAATGACATTTTGCCGCATAACCTCGCTTACTGCTTCGCCCGCCTTATGAGGGTCATCAACAATAATCGCACCCGCAAAATAATTGCGCATTTTTCCTGCACCGTACCCCGTTATCGTTCCATCTGAACCCGTTGCATAAACGCATCCTCCCTGCGTTGTTCTGTATTCATCTTTAGCGTTTGAATCACTCATAAAAGTGGGCTCACCAAATATTTCCGCATAGATTTCTTGCATCATCACCGTTCTAGCGTTCCAAGTGTTATTCGTGGCTAGGCGCTTTGAATAGCTCGCGTGTATAAACTCACAATCGGGAAAGTTACCCATGCAAAATGCAATGAAATTAACTACTGCAAGCTCTGTTTTGGAGTATCTAGGGGGAATGTTAATAATTAACCGCTTTATCTCACCGATAAGCACCTTTTCCAGTGCATTGCATATTTCCACATGATGCCAATTCAAAACAAAACTAACGCCTTTTCTAGCCTTAAACATTTCTTCGGTAAACGCTAATAAATCTGTTCTACATTCTGCCAATCTATCCATATCAAGCACGGTGCTTCCTCCTTATTGCGTCTAAAATTTCATTAGGGGGGACATTATTTTGCTGTGCATTGGTGTTGTGAATAGTCGTTTCTGTTTTGGGTGCGTGCCGTGCATTAACTCCAATTGTTACGCTCGCCTTATCGTTTGCATCAATGCCGTTTTTTATATCTAGCATTGTTAGTTTCGTGCCTTCTTCTTTAAATTTTTTACCTATTAGTGATTGACCTAGATTAGCCACGGCATCAGTCTTTTTTCTGTGTCTTAAAAGCCTGTTCACTTCTGAGTTATGAATTTCTAGTTCTTGTTCACTTTTTGCTTCCTTTTCTTCTGTAAGCCTTACTTCATCTAGTACAAGCTGTTTCCCTTTTTCCTTGCTCCATGTTTCCTTTTTAGACTTTTTTGATAGCGCCCCACTGCTAATCCCTGTTTTTCCAGCAATAAAAGACAAGGGCTTTCCCTGCTCGAAATAAGCCCTTGCTTCATCCCATGTTTTTTTATTGTGCGCCATGAATAAACCGTTTTAAATTTGTATTTTTAATCCGATAAAACAAGCCGTAAAAACTTATCGAACGGCTGTTTAACACAGCTAGAAAGCTCGATATAAGTCCGGTTATGTTCTGGGAAAGTGTGTATGGCAAAATGGCTTTCACTCAGCAAATAAAGCGATGTGTAGCCTTGTGGCTTAAAGTGATTTTCTGTCATACTCAATACATCAAATCCTGCGATCTTTAGCATTTTTGAAAAGTATTTATGAAGCACCTTGGGGTCAGTTTCATCAATCCATGCGCTGTGATTGTGCATTTCAGCTTTCATCATCAACCACCGTTTCATCTACCTTAATATCGCCTAAATATTTAACCGCCTGCTTTGCATCACCCTTTAAAAATACGAGGATATTTTGGTGCATTTTTCCAACTTTTCTACTTGCACGCATAGATTTTCCTGCTCTTAATGGCAATGTCCCTGCTGAGTTAATAATGATTATTTCGTTGTAATAAATATATCCCGCCTCTTCCATGATTTTTATAGTGTTCGGAATTGTGCCGATATACTCCCCTGCTTTATTGCGCACTTCACCCATCACCACCACGGCGAAACGGTTGTTTTTTAGTTTGCTAAACGTACCTTGAAGAATCTTTTTATAAACAATAAAAAAATTATCATGGCTCATTGTCGATAAATCGCGCTCGTCTGAGCTATAAACCTCTAAATCCGCATAAGGTGGACAAGTGAACACTAAATCAACACTTTCATTTTCAATATACGCATCCATATTTTCGCCGCTATCACAAAAATATTTACAAGGTAAACCGGCATCGTCAACCCGCTCTTGGTTTAAATCGGCCTGTTCTTTCCTAAGCTCAATTCCTTTGAACTGCATACCCAGAGAACCAGCAACATATCCAAACACCGAGTCACCAGAAAACGGGTCAAAAGCAACACCGCCGCGAGTTCCGAACCAAGTAACTATGATTTCAGCCATTGCAGGGTCTAAAATACTGACACCAGAATTAATACCACCAAGAACAGAATCAACATCGCCGAGTGTTCCCTGCCTGCTTTCACCTTTGTCTTTTATGCGCTCATGCCATCCGCGTTTTCGCTCCAGCCAATCGGCTTTTCTGGTATCTAAAATGCTGAACGGCGGCTGTATAAAGTTTTCAACCATGCTTCCAGCAACGCCATCGCTTAAATATTCTTCTTCCTCTTCAATTTCATCAAAAAAATCATCATCAAAGCCCAGCAAATCAATATCAAAATCCATTTCTTCCAAGCTTTCAATTTCAAGCTTGAGCATATCCATATCCCAGCCAGAATTAAGTGCAAGCTGATTATCGGCTATCACATAGGCTTTTTTCTGTGCCTCACTTAGCCCCGCTAAAATAATACAAGGCACGTTTTCTATTCCTAGCTTTTTAGCCGCCATTAAGCGCCCATGACCAGCAATTACGCCATTTTCTTCATCAATTAAAACCGGATTAGTGAAGCCGAACTCCCTAATACTGCTTGCAACCTGTGTCACCTGTTCATCTGAGTGGGTGCGTGAATTATTTACATAAGGAATCAGCACGCTTGTTTTTCGCGTTGTGTATTCGTGATTTTTAATTTCGCTCATTACTTAGCCGCCTTTAATGCCAAGCCCATAAGCTCGAATAATTGCTGATTGCCCGTCAATGATTCAGCCCCACCGGTTAATGCACATTTAGTGGAAACTTTAATATCCCCCGCCTTTACTTCGCGCATGCTTTTTATCTGTGTATCGCAAATTTCAGTAACAACCACAACTCGGCCATCTGGGTATTTTGTTTCCGTTATAATTTCTTTTTTATGCGAGTAAATACCGCAACCACCAGAAACTAACGCGATAAAAACAAGCACCACTGCAATTAAATATTTCATTCAGTTAATCCTCTATCTTTTTTAAAATAAGCCCAGCCTACTACTCTTACAGCAAGATAAACAACGCACCGTTTATACCAAGGTGCACCAAGTGCTTTCATCGCCTCAATAAGATATTTATCCGCTTTATGACGACTTACGTTTTGATGCAAGCGACTACGAGTTGAATATAAAAAGTCATGTAATACCGCCGCATCACGAATGCCCGCACCGTTATCATCAATAAACCACCGGAAGCATTTTGGTATCGTTGCAAAATCAGTTTTAAATCCAGCCGGTACCACAAAAATTTTCATATCGTTGGCTGTATAAACTAATCCATGAACTAGCGAATATTCGTTTTTACGGCGTTCTGCTTTAAGTATTAGGGGTGTTATAAATGGCATTATTCAGTTTCCTTTTTAAGTTTTTTATAAATCACTTTGCATCGCGGGTCTGTTCGTAAAATGTGCGACTGATGTTCTATTTCAGCCGCAAGGCGTTTATCTGTTAATGGCGATAATTCATGCCTTTTTTTAGCCAGCATTAAACTGAACGTGAATATGATTGCCCTCAAATATCACAAAGTATTTATTGCCTAATTTTTGCTGTAATTTACCCGCGATAATTTTTGATCTTCCTGCTAAAAAATAGCGCGTTCTAAAATCCAACGCATACCCAAAATAATGATAACTTCCAGCGCTATGCGTACCATCTAACGCAGATGTAACAACCAATTCCTTCCCATTTTCCTTCCATAACTTATCCGCTTCTTTCAATACCTTGCGCATTGGCAATTTAAGCCCTTGCATTATTACGCCTGATTTTATTTTCATCACTTTACTCCCTTACTTTGCGTTGCTTTTGTTTGCCCGTTGTACTGGCCTGTTATCGCATAGGACTGCGCTATTGGTACGCGTTTATTCATGCTGGAATTTCCATCATACAAGCCTTCTCAACATCAATGGGTGCCATACATAATTGCCTCGTTTTCAGCGCGATTCATTACCGTTCTCCAGCTATTTATTCCCACGGCGTTGTCCGATTTGCGCCCTCTGAACATGGCGTTTATTTTATTAAACCTAAAAATCTCTGTTATTCGCCGCGATTGACTATCTAAATTTACATCCGTATTGATGCAGAAAAATCGCTTCTTTCTCACCAGGCACGTCATGTGCATTTCTATTTTTACTTTAGATATTTGCACTGAGCAGTAACACAAATAAACGTCATGAAAACCAACAAGAGTAAAAAATTTACCGATTGCTATATCCTCACAATCTCCCCGCCCATTTGTTAGCGTTTCAATGGGGGATTGCCAATAATCGCGTGCTCCAAATTGCGCCATGTCAGTCTTATACTTTATTGAGCTATTCCAGAATTTATCCACCTCTTGAATTGTGACTGTGCCTGCTTTTACTCCGGCCCTAATTCGTTTAAATTCGCTTATTCTTTGCTTTGCCGTGCTTGTTTGCATTATTTAATACCCCTCTATTTAGCTTCCAAAAATCAACATTGCTGAATCTCTTTGCTCCGAGTTTGTTCGCTTAGGCCATCCGGTTAATCGTTTAAAATCAACACTATTTATTTTTCCTTGAGGCTTTATTTCTCTAAACCTAATATTGTTAAAACGACACCATTCAACAAATAGCTTCCCGACTTGATGGTTTGCACCAACTGACTTTGCAATCTTTTCACCCACCGATTTTGGTTGCCCTTTTCTGCCGTGAAAATTTGATTTAGAAATCAGCCAGCCCGCTTCGATTACCACCTGTATTTCTGAATCAAAACTATTCATCTTTTGGATTAAATCAAAAAAACCATAGGTTTCTATTTCCTTAAAAGTTCTATTTCGTGAATCCCACACTGCAAAACCGCTTTTATCCACATCTGGGTCTATACCTATGTAAATCATTTTATTTCCTCTAAATTAAATGGCTTTTAATAAGGCTGTTCAAAGAATTAAAAGGCACGTCATCATCAAAATATTGACCTGAGTTATTAACTGGCGGCGGTGCATCCTGTGGCGGTCTATTACTGCTCGGTGCTGTGCTTGATTTTTTACCCAGCATGTTCATGTGGGTTGCTATAATTTCCGTGCTGTACCGGTCTTTTCCATCGTTGTCTTGCCACTTTCGGGTCTTGATTCGCCCCTCGATGTAAACTTGCGCGCCTTTTTGCAAGTATTCAGCGGCAATTTCAGCCTGACGATTATGAAAAGTTACCCGATGCCATTCGGCTTCTTCTTTTTGCTCCTTGGTTTCTCGGTCTTTCCATCGCCTAGATGTTGCTAGTGTGATATTGGTTATCATTCCGCCATCAGGAAATGATTTTGATTCTGGGTCTGCGCCTAAATTTCCAATTAATGTGACTTTATTTAGCATGCTTATTTCCTATTTTTTAAATTAGTATTTCTTCTGATCTCAGCTATGCACGGCATACACTTTGCGGCCTGCTCTGAAACCCTAAAAAGGCTTATAACCGGCATTGTTTGTTGGCATGAAGCGCAATAGCTTTTCGCTTTCTTGGTGCGCATTGGCGGCGCTTCGTTCTGCGTTGCTACTCGATATTGCTCTAACAAATTAACGCCCTCAGAATGTCTAGGCTCAAGCCGTCTTGATGCAGAAATAAGCCCGCTCATTACAGCCCCCGCCATACCCGCATTTCTACAAATCTCTGATTTATTAGTCCCTGTTTTTTTTGCGATTACACAAACAACCTCAACCCAATCTACTAATTCTTCAATCATTTTCAGCCCTCTTAAATTTCACACAATTTCTAACTGCATCAGGATAAAGTGCTTTACTCCCTATTTTTTTAAATGCCGCATCCCATGCTTGCGGGCTTGGTTTTTTAGCTACATACGCATCAAAATCAATACATGAGCCGATACCGCTACCAAGCCCAACTTTGTCACGTGTAAACTTTGCGCATTCAGCGCAGGTTATTTCCCGCATAATTTTGTTATTGTCTTTATCGCCTTAGTGGTTATAATTACCGCAGGCTTTTTTTACGATTAGCTTTCATAAAAACCCACCGTTGATTCAGCCCTCCAGTGGGTTTTTTTATGACTGATAACTGATCGACAAAAATACTGACTATGGTTTTTGTTATTTGCCCATTTTTCAGCACTAGAAAACCTATTGCTGTTGATTTTTCTTGCTCAATATCATTCTGGATATTTATAATCTTCATTTTTCTCCCTGCGTAATCGCGCCTTGCGTACATTTGTGTCTGAACAACATCACCAATATTCATATTGAAGCCCCTATTTTTTCTGGTTGAATTTCGCACTCTTCTGGCGCTGGAACATTGAAAACTCGTTTTTTTATGCTTAACGTAAAATTCACTACCCGAACTGCCCGTAATGATCGGCACAATAAAAACTCCCTCCACCCTGTAATCCACTCGATATTCCCCCTGATTTATCGCAACCGCTAAAATGGCAGCCATGCCCTGTGTTATGCCTTGGCTGTGTTATCCCTTTGCTAATAATTATTAGCGCTTCATGTGCTTTTTTCTTTTCTGCTAGCCGAATTAACCTTGCTTCCTCGCTATTGTCATCGTGCTTATTATTTTTCGCACCAGCTAGTAACTTAAGCGGGTCAACAAGGTGAGTTGGTGATGGTAGCAATCCAGCTTTATTTTCAATCTCTATCGCTTCCGATTCTTTTCTGCGTTTTTTATCGAGGTTAGTTACTGCGCCAATCAATTCTGGTATGGCAGGCATAAAGCGAGGATTAACGTCTATGCAGTATTCATATCCGTCGATTATGTCCTCATTTTTAAATCTGCTTAATTTAGAGATCAGTCTTTGCTTAAACACGCCAGCAGACTCCTTGCTTGGGTAATTCTTTCGGTACTGACTCGGGTAATCAGCAAGCATTGCATTCATTAACGAAACAACAACTGATTTAGGCGTGTTCGACATGATCCCAATATTCTTTTGTGAAACATTCATCTTTATTTCCTTGTTGCTGGTAGTTTATTCCGGCTTGTTTTCCTGAATTTTGCTCTTTAGCGAGCCATTGGTTTATAAATCGAAGTATTCCTGACTTTGTTTTTCGTTTTGTTGGATTTGCAATAAGCCACGCTTTCATCTCTCTAAGTTGCTGCGTAACATCGACAGCCGGATAAAGTTCTGAGATTTCGTTAATAAAGTCCTGAGATACTGAGTGGTTTGTGTTTTTTGCATTTAGCGGTAAATCAATAATTGAAATTTCACCTTTCGGTCTTGAGCTTTTTAGCTCAGGACAAGTCTTTTCTTTTATGTCTGTATCTGTATCTGTATCTGTATCTGTATGGCTGAACGTTTGCTTAACGTCCGTTGAACGTTCGTTACTTTCTTGTTCAGCGTCCGTTGAACGTTCGTTACTTTCTTGTTCAGCGTCCGTTGAACGTTCGTTACTTTCTTGTTCAGCGTCCGTTGATTTTTTGGCATTTCTACTAGCCGCGCGAGCTTTTGCTGACGCTTTCCCTGCTTTTGATGCTTTAGTTAATTTTTCGCTTACCGCTAAAAGGTCATCTTCAACTCTGTTGTGAATTAATACCGTTTCTTGTTCAACAAAGTATTCAACGACCGTTGAACGGACGTTCAACCACTGTTCATCTGTGCATTTTGCAATCCGAGCTAATTTCTTATCATTGTTTGGTAATGGCTTTCCTGTTTGCCAGTAGTTCATCAATAAATGAAGGTATGCACCGCTTTCAATAACATCAAGATAAGCTGTGTCTGCTAAATAATCTGCAACATAAAGTTGCATATAGGGTAGTGCAGCCATGATTTAGCCCTCCTTTTGCCCTGCTGTTTTAAACGTCCCTAAGTTAGTCTGTAACTGTGGAAGAGTTCCATAGACCTCTTTTTTAACTAATACCCGAAGGTACTCGGATTTATTAAGGCCCAATGAATGAGCAAGGAAATTGAATTTATCGTGTTCATCCTCAGTAACTTTTGTTTTTATTTCGGTGTCATTAGGCATTTACTTTCCTTGCTTTTAAATTCTGCTCTGGAAAAAGCTCTTCAAATGTTGATTTCCCTGAAATTAAATAGCGCATCTTTGTTCGTTCGCTATCTGTTGGGGTGTAGCCAACATTTTTAGCTATCGTGGCGGGTCTTGATTCAGGTTTATATAAAATGCACTTTGCCGCATGAGTTGCGCAGTAACCTGAAAGGCTTAAAAATTCGATAAATTTCATTTTTTGTCCTTAAAAATAACAATAAATACAAGTTTACCAATCAAGTAAACTTATGCAAGTAAAAGTTTACCTATTTGTATATTTACCTTTCCCGTAAACCCTTTATTATTTATGAAAAATATGGAGGTCAATATGTTGCTAGACATCAAAGAAATAAGAAGAAATAATTTAATAGCGGCTATAAAAATAGCCGGTTCTGCTGCAAAGCTTTATTCGGTATCTGGTATATCTCCATCAGCAATAAGTCAGATGAAAAATGAAAGCGGTGCAAAAAGCATTGGTGAAAAAGTAGCTAGAAAGATAGAGGAGTCTTTAAACCTTCCTCATGCCTGGATGGATCAGGCGCACGACACCCAGAACATTCACGCCAACGTAGAGCCCGGCCCTGATATAGCAGGAAAAGTACCGTTAATTTCATGGGTTCAAGCGGGAGCATGGGCTGAAGTGATAGATAATTTTCACCCGGGCGATGCGGAAGATTGGATTGATACAACTGCAAATGTTAGTAGTCAGTCGTTTGCTTTGCGCGTAAAAGGCGACTCAATGACCAACCCACACGGAACGCCATCAATTCCTGAGGGAAGCATGGTAGTCGTTGACCCGAACGCACACTGCGACAATGGAAATATAGTGGTTGCAAGGCTTAATGACTCGATGGAGGCGACTATTAAGAAATTAGTCATAGATGGTGGTCAAAGATATTTAAAGCCCTTAAACCCTGCTTATCCTACGATTGCAATAAATGGGAATTGTCATATTATTGGTAGAGCCGTTCGGCTTGAGTTGGATTTATAGTAATTACAATTTGGAGTGTAATAAATGAACGATATTGAATATGCAGGATTTTGGATTAGATCAGGTGCGGCAATCATTGATACGATTCTATTGCTAATCATCATCATTCCATTAATGGACGCTATTTATGGCGATACATACTGGCAAAGTGATGCTACCATTTTAGGATTCTGGGACCTCATGTTGAACTACATTCTTCCCGCTATTGCCTTTGTTATGCTCTGGATTTATAAATCAGCAACACCTGGGAAGATGGCCACAAAATTAACCATTGTTGATGCCAAAACAGGCGGAAAACCATCTACAAAGCAGTTTATCATTAGGTACTTAGGCTATTACGTTTCGATTCTTCCTTTGGGCTTAGGCTTAATCTGGGTTGGCATTGATAAACGAAAACAAGGGTTTCACGACATGCTTGCGGGGACTGTTGTTATTAGAAGCACTAAGGCTGAGCCGGTTAGGTTTGAGTAAAATAAATATGACTTAGCCTTTTGGGGTAGCCGGTGTTGCGGCGAGTATTTTGAATGGAAAATAAATGAGAATTTATGACTGAAATAAAAAAGGACATTAAAACTTCTGAATCAGTATCACAAGGTCAATTTACCTATCAGCGTGATATTTTTCCTGTTGATATAGTGGATATATACCCGAGCGACCAAAATAGTGCCGACTTAAAAGTAATAGGCCTTGGGAGAAATGATAAAGAATACGCTATAAAACGCATAAATGATGGCACCGGTTTTATCCCTGCGAGCGAATTATTTTGCTATGAACTAGCAAAAAGAATAAATATTCCCACTCCAGAGTTCGATGTATTACGATTACAAGATGATGAGCTTGCTTTTGGCTCTGTATGGGAAGGCGGCGTTCATAAAATATCATATATGAATGAATTCAATGACATACTAAATGAAAATATTGTGGTCAATAACCTATCGACTTTCTTTGGAAAAGTTTATGGGTTTGATTTATTCATAAATAACATAGACCGACATCCTGGAAACTATCTGTTTAGACAAAGTTATAACTTTATGATTGCTTTAGCATTCGACTATAGCAGAGCATGGCTGGAAGTAGATTATTCAGGCTATCAAGCAATTGATGATAAGAAGTGCAACACTCAAACAACTGTTTTCCACATAAATAATTTCAAAAAAATAGACCTTACTCAATCTAAAATTATACTTGATGAGTTATCAAAAATAGATAAAAATGCCATAAAAGGAATCTTAAGCGAAATTCCTAACTCATGGCTGACAGAACAAAAATCTGAAGAAATCATTCAATGGTGGGGATCTAAAGAATTCACCGATAGAATTAACATATTAAAAGGAGGGGTTGGAAATGATTTGGTTTAATTATGCGTTAATACAGTACATGCCGAACCCAAAAAGAAGAGAAACCATTAACATTGGACTTATTATTTTTCTTAAAGAAACAGCAGATATAAGAATTACGTCCTCATATAGCAAGGTAAGGATTATTGATGGCAGTTCGTCTCAGTCAGATTTAAGCGAGTTAAAAGAATCTATGATCTCATTAACAAGGTTTGCACAGTCGCGCGATGAAGCACTTCATATTTTATCAAACATTGGGGCTGGTATATCATTTTCAAATATGGGGCAATTTGCCATAGATCATTTAAGCCAATATGATGCAAAAGCCTCGCGGCTTTTTGACGAACTGGTTGCACCATATCCGTCTAGAGAAAAACAGACCACTTCGCATCACAGGCTTAACACAAAGTTAAAGAGGAAATTTGAGACCTTAAATATTTTAGCAAAAGATGCCTCTGAGCTGAGTAAACATAAGATTGTACAAAATTATCCCATCAATGAAAAAATGGGGCTCACTGCTGACTTTTTGTTAAAAAATGGTAAGTTCCACCTATCTGAAGTAATAGACTTCAATGTTAACGACACCCAAAGTAAGTTAAAAGAAACATCGCTTAAAATGTTTACTTTTATGGAAGGAAGAAAAGCTCTAGAAGACGTTAACTGTTACTTTGTTTTCTCCGCAAAACACAATAAAGAACATGAACTTACTCAGCATATTAACCTTGCTCAGGAGTATAGCGATAAAATGTTCAACATTGATTCTGACAGTGATTTCAATCAATATATTTCCATGATTTCAGAGTTAACCCAAACAGATATTCCAATAATGCATTAAATAAAAATAATTCTAAAACCTCTTAACCGAGGTTTTTTTGTGCCTAAATATCACACCACCCCTTCCTTTTTCCACCGTGATACTCCCTAGCTAACCCTTGCTTAACTAAAGCCTCCCCCAAGTTCTTACCATCCACATAAACATCAGCAATAATCCTAAAATACTTCCCTCGCTTCATATTTCGCAGTTCAATTTGTTTAGCCTCTCTTAACATCGCCACCGTTGCTTTCTTAGCCGCCCGAGCCATATCTTTCTCTTTTTGGCATTTACCACGCATTTCAGCGGCATCAATACCATTAACTCGAATTGACATACTTTCCCCAATAATATCAGGCCACCCATCAATTGAAGCCCTGAATGTATCTGCATCATAGATACTACGCACCTCTGAAACAAAAACATTCCCGTAATTTTTACTTTTTGCTGATATGCAAAACGGTAAAGCTAACAGCAAAACAAACAGCATTGATTTCTTCATTTTTCACTCACTCCTAAGTTTAATAAATTTCATTATATCCGCCCTACCTGCACAGATCGCTCAATAAAAAAATAATCACCTGCCTATATAAAGAATCAAAGCCGCTTTATTGCGGTTTTTTTGTGCCCTAAAATTAAAGGTTTAATAAAAAGGTAAACTTTATTCTTTACTTTTATTTACCATTTAAGTAAACTTACCCCAAGTTATTAATAAATGTTAATCACTAACGAGGGCTGAAAAATGAACGCATCAATTGAAAATATACGCAATTCCGGACAAGGTGACTTCCTTCCGCATACAGATTGCGACCAGTTCGCATATTCAATAAATGGAAAAGAGATAGCTGACTGGCTACGTTCTGAGGGGTACAAAGTTGCATCAACTAGAGCGCTATCTAGGTACTCAACTGCAACAACCGAATGCGGCATGACCGTATCATCAAGCGGTTGTTGCAATATCGCTTAATCCTCAAACCTCCAACCGGCCTTCGGGCTGGTTTTTTTTGGAATTAAAAATGACTTATAACGAAGCAGTAAACCAAATTAAAGAAATGGGTATGCCATACGAAGCAGAGGAAGCAAGCTTGGAAGCTATCGAAGAATACAAGCCTGAATTTGATGCTGATGAATGCACGAATTGCGCTGGAACTGGCGAAGGACAGCATGACGGAGCAAGTTGCCAAGAATGCGGCGGCTCTGGGGTTGTATCGGAGATTGAAGAAGATTTCGACATGAGAGAGGCGGCTTAAATGAGAACCTACGCACTATACGAACACACAAACGGCGCAACGGTTAAACGTGGCGAGCTTAAAAACGAATTAACGGCTAAAAAATGGGCTTCAAAAAACAGTAACCGCTCAATTATAACCACTGATTCAACCGCTGAACTTTTCCATGCAGTAAATGAAGAGGCAGTATCTAAAAACTTTAATGAATTATGGGCGGCGGCTTAAATGAAAAATTACACAGTAAACATTGCATTTAAACGCGGCGCTGATTTTTCGGTTGAGCTTTTAGACCAAGCCAGCGCACAAGAAGCCAAAGCGAACGGCGTTTATATCGCAAGACAAAATGGTTTTAGAGCGGCAATTAAAAAAACATCTGCAACAGTTACAGGACAATAAAATGGACACTCAATTAATAGAACTATTTACACTCCCTGAATCATTACCTGCTGATTTTTTCGCTAATAAAAAATACAGCGAGCAATTAGAGTTGGCAATCAAAGAAACTGGAAGCCTAGTTTATGCGTTAGATGGTGATGGCGAAAAACGTGCAAAACAGGATGCAACCAGCATCAATAAATTTGCTAAATTATTTGATTCATTTGTTGCCGCTGAATATAAGGCGCAAACCGGCGTAATGGGGGAATGGAGAGCGGGAAATAAGCAAAGAATATCGGTACTGCTTGAGAATAGGCAAAAACTAATAAATCAATTTGCTGAAAAACGCGCTGAAAGGCTGGCATTCATTGAAAGCATTATTAACTTGCATCTAGCTTATGCTTGGAACGAAAAAGCTGTAAGGGTTGAATATCAGAATGAATTAGGGCTATTTGAAGCGGCAATAAAGCTTTCATCATTAACGCCTAAAGATGCAGTAAGCGCCCCAGCAAAACGCATAATTGACGAAATTGTATCGCTTAACAGCTCGCAACAAATGCTTATCGATGGGCGCATTATTGAGATTGAGAATAAATGCCTGCGCGCTGAAATTAACCCGCCATTTAGTAAAGAATATTTAGGCGATGCTTTGTTTAGCGATGATGAATTTTTTAATCAAAAACTCTCTGAATTAATCGGGCTTGAACTTAAACGCCGCGCAGAACATGAAGAGCGCATAAAAAAGCAAGCCGAGGCCACCAAGCAAGCTGAAATTGATGCCGCATTAAAAGCGCAACAGATTGAAGCGGATAAAATAGCCAGAGACAAAGCGCAACAGGCACAAGAAAAAGCAGTTAATGAAGCAACTCACCGCGCTAACGAACAGAAAAAACTAAATCAACTTAATCAGGAACAAGCGCCGGAAGCTACCGCCAAAGCATACCAAGAGCCAGCCAGAGAACCAGAAAAAGCACCGGCGGCTATTCCTCAAAACGGAAAGCACGCAGTAAGAATGACCATTGAATTTAATATGCAAATATCTGACAGGGTTTCAGATGATGCAGTTAAAGATTGGTTATTAAATCAACTTCCTGACAATCTTAAAGGTGCAATTTCATACGCTGAGGCGACAACATGTTAGCCGAGGCGTTGCCGGTATGGGATATAGAGCCGGACATTGAGGAGGAATCTGGCTTATCCCCTGCTCAGTGTGTTCTTTCTGGAAAGCACGGAATTGATATACCTAATGAGCAATATCACTCAATGGCTGGAATTAGCGGCTCAAATCTTGAGTTATTAGCGAACAGCAATAAGCATTTAGATAATAAGGTTTTATTTAATTTAGATAGAACTGATGCGCTGGTGTTTGGCTCACTGGTGCATACATTAACTTTAGAGCCTCACCTATTTTCAACTGAGTTTGTTATTTCACCGAAGTTTGATTTAAGAACCAGCGCGGGGAAAATTGATAAAGCCGCTTTTGATGATAAGCACGATGATAAAACTGTAATTAAAAACGAGGACTTTTTAAAAGCCTCAAAAATGGCGCGAAATGTTATAGCAATATGCGGCGATGTTATAGACCAAGGCAAAAAAGAACGCTCTTATTTTTCAGATTATGATGGGCTTTTGCTGAAAATACGCCCTGATATTTATGTGCAAGAAACCGGAGCTGATTGGGACGTTAAAACCATATCGCCTAAGAACCTAGATATGTCAGATAAAGCCCTTGAGCGCCATATTTTAAACATGGGTTATCACATCAGCGCAGGGTTTAGAAACATTGTTAGAAAATCGCTAGGAATGAAAACCGGCGACTTTTATTTTATCTTTGCTTCAACCAGCACGGGCCATCTAGTACGCCCGATAAAAATAGCGAATGAATGGGTTAGCGAGGCGGAAAACTATGTAAATGAGCTATTAAACACAAGGCGATTTTATTTAGAATCCGGCATCGATACCGGCATTAAAACCATCGACCGATCTAGCCGAAAATACGAAATTTAATTAAATAGGAAATTAAAATGAATAATCAATTAGCACAAAGAAAAAGCGAGTTAGCCCCTTTCGTACTTGGCTCAAGAAATCAAATCACCTCGCTTTTAGAAGATAAAAAAAAGGCTGATAAATTTATTGCCGCCGCCATGGTGATTGCTTGCGATAAATCATTAAGCAATTGCTCGCCCGACTCAATAACGCAAGCGCTTGTTGGTGTGGCAATGGCTGATTTAAGCATTGATAAGAACTTGGGCCAATGCTATTTGATTCCTTATGGTAATTCAGTACAGCTACAAATCGGTTACAAGGGGTTTGTGCAGTTGCTTTTTAGAGCGGGCTGGTTGGTTAAGAGCTTTCCTGTTTTTGATTGCGATACTTTTAGTATTGAATTTGACGGTTGGGACAATAAAGTTAAGTTCATTCCTGACATTGATAGTCGCGATGAAGGTAATAAAAAATGGTGCTATGAAAATCTTCGCGGTATTTACGTGGTGTCGCGACATTCTGATACGAAAGATGAGTATTCGCTGTTTGTTAGCAAGCAAGTTATCGAAAAGTTGCGCATGACATCCCAAAGCCAAAAGAATGTAAAACAACCTACTGGCGTATGGTCTGATTGGTATGTGGAAATGGCACAGGCTAAGGCAGTTAAAAAGCTGGCGAAAACACTGCCGCTAGGCGATACACGGGAAACAAAAATTATCAATATTGATGATAAAACTGATGCAGGAAACACTATTGATTTTAAAAAGACTGCAAATGATGAAGATGGCTCAGGCTTTATTATTGAAATGGATCCTGCGAATGAAAGTAGCGGTGAATTATCACTAGATGAAATCATAGTAAAAATTAATCAATCCGTCTCGATTGGTGAACTTAATCAGCTAACAAAATTAGTTGAAAACCTTTCTGAAACAGATACGGCGGCCATCCGTGATGCTTGGTCATTAAAGCTGAAAGAATTTAAGGCCATTGATGAAGCCAGTAAAAACCAAGCGCCCGATGTTAGCTATACCAACCAAATACAAAACGCTAAATCAATGGATGAACTAACCGCGATTCTCAATGATATGCCTGAATCAGCTCATATTGAATTATCAGATGTAATTGATAACAAAATGGACTTAATGCGGACTTAAAGCCCAATACAACCGCACTACTGCTTTATGTGGTGGTGCAGTTATAAAAACACAAGGAAAAATAATGAGAATAGGCATTTTTACACAAGATAATGTTGTATCTGCATTCAAAAATAAGCCGGTATTATCAGCAAGAGAAATTTCTGAAATACTGTTCGATGACTCACCAAAAAAGGCTAAATTGGCCGCGACAAAAGCCTTTCAATTACATAATGAAGGGGTGCTAACACGCCATAAAATAGGTGCTGATGTTATGTATTCACTACCTAATTTTGAAGGTTGTGCCGAAGATTATTTTATCGATAAAACAGGCGATAACCACTGCGTCCCTTTTCCTTATGGCAAGAAAATTATTGCAGAGCGGAATGCTTGGATGGAAAAAGCGATGCAGTTTTATGAAATTTTAAATCAAAATGATATAGGGGCAATGTTAAATATAAAAGGATTAAGAAATGAACGTGCTTAATGCGGATGAAGCCGCAAACTTTTTGCGAATGAATAAAGACGTACTTCGCAGAAAGGCCAACCAAGGCTTAATCCCCGGCAGAAAAGCGGGGAGATGCTGGATATTTATAGAAGAACATCTTGCGGATTGGGTTTCAGGTCGTTATCCTGAAAAACGAGAATTGCGAGTAGTTGACAACAAAAAACAGGAGGACATTAAATGTCAATCTACAAGCGCGGCGAAACATGGTGGATTCAAGTCACCGCAAAAAACGGCAGACGCATACAACAATCTGCTTCAACTAAAATAAAAAGGGAGGCACAAGAGCTTCACGACAAAATAAAAAATGACATGTGGAGGCAAAGTAATTTTGATGAAAAGCCCCGCCGCTCATGGCAAGAAACAGTAGTCCGCTGGCTTAGTGAGCAAGAGCACCGAAAAAGCGCAGGTGATGATATTAAATACCTGCGCTGGCTCAATACTTACTTAGGTGATGCTTACTTAGATCAGATTGATAGAGATATGATTGATTATCTAAAAGCTGAAAAGTTAGCTACTGGCGTGACTAATAATACAGTAAATCATACCTTAGCGTTTGTTCGCTCTGTACTTAATAGGGCCAAAGATGATTGGCAGTGGGTAGATAGTGTTCCATCAATAAAAATGCTGGCAGTAAAAAAAGCCCGTATTCGATGGATAACAAAATCAGAAGCGGAAATTCTATTTAGAGAGCTACCCGATCATCTCGAAGCCATGGCTCGATTTAGTTTAGCAACGGGATTAAGGGAGTCGAATGTTACTGGGTTACAGTGGGAACAGATCGATATGCAAAGGCAATGCGCTTGGATTCATGCAGATCAAGCAAAAGCAGATAAAGATATTGCTGTTCCACTTAACACTGAAGCACTAGCTGTTATTCGCGCTCAAATAGGCAAGCATCAAACAAATGTTTTTACTTATAAAGGTAAGACTATTTTAAAAGCTGGGGTTCGTGCATGGAGAAATGCTTTAGTCAGAGCGGGAATTGATAATTTTCGCTGGCATGATTTAAGGCATACCTGGGCAAGCTGGCATGTTCAAAACGGAACGCCATTAAATGCTTTACAAGAATTAGGGGGTTGGGCTGATGTAACTATGGTGATGAGGTATGCACATCTTTCGAGCGATCACTTGAAAGATTACGCAAAAAACATAGAAAACCCTACTGAAAATACTGTTACAAATTTACTACAGTTGAAAAATAATAGAATCTGAAACTAAGGTAAGTCTTTGAAATTAATGGTGGCGATACCGAGAATTGAACTTGGGACCCCAGGGTTATGAATCCTGTGCTCTAACCGGACTGAGCTATATCGCCACACGTTCTTTAGTTATCTAATCAACTAAAG
>Ga0209707_1000153_pt1 | contig 46960 bp, 44 predicted proteins | sample EN4Hudsemesocosm_FD_184630 | JGI IMG/M metagenome (GOLD analysis project Ga0209707, IMG submission 184630) | Methane-oxidizing microbial communities from mesocosms in the Hudson Canyon - EN4B Hudson Canyon (SPAdes) (version 2) | ecosystem: Environmental > Aquatic > Marine > Cold seeps | place... | reverse complement strand
TTTTGGCAAATCGTGAATAACGATCGACAATCACCAAAAAGCCATCTTTATCGATATGACCTTTATCGCCTGTTTTATACCAGCGTTGACCTTCTATTTCGGCAATAACATCAGCTGTTTTATCAGCATCATTCAAATAGCCTTGCATGACTTGCGTACCACCAATAAGGATTAAGCCATCTTCTCCTGTAGCTAAGCTTGCCATGCTGACAGGATCAACAATGCGAACGCTACTACCGGGTAACGGCAAACCAACGGTGCCTTTTTTATCTCCTGTCTGCACACTCCAGTCAGCAGACAGGCGATCAGGAATATTCACTGTGGCAACGGGAGTTGTTTCGGTTGTGCCGTAGCCTTCATAAATTGTTTTACCAAATTTTAGGCCAAAACTATCGCGTATTTCAGGGTTAAGACGTTCTGCACCTGCCACGATAATACGCAGTGAATCTAGCATCAGCGGATGAATGCGACGGTTTTTATTAAATAAACGTAGGAAGGTTGAGGTGCCACAGAAGATAGTCGCATTGTGCTGACTAATACCTTTAGCAATATTGAGCACATCTGTTGGATCGGGGTGGCAAAGTGCAGGTATGCCTTCAACCATAGGTAACAAACCTGTTACGGTTAAACCAAAGGCATGAAATAGAGGCAGGCTAGCAACGATTACATCATCTTCACGGGTATCTAAAACATCAGATACTTGTTTGATATTACCCATGATATTTTGATGGCTGAGTACCACGCCTTTAGGTTCGCCCTCACTACCACTAGAAAATAATATAGCAGCAGGAGAGTGAATGTTCACTGACTTTCCAAATAAGCTAATAAGCCATTTAGTTGGCAAACAATAGCTAGAAAGTAATGTAAATATTTGCTCAGATTTACCAATGCTCTCGTGAGTGTCTTCTAAATAAATGGGTGTTGCCAACTCAAACAGAGCATCGAGTTCAACACCTTTTTGAGTTAGTTTTTTAATAAACTTTCGGGAGGTATAAATCGTTTTAATTTCAGCTTTGTTAATGGCTGAAAGTAAGGCATCAATATTACTAGTGAAGTTGAGGTTAATAACTGTTTTACCACTAATAAATGCCCCCATATTTGCAACTAGGCCAGCACTGCTAGTTGGCAGTAATAAACCTATGTTTTGCTCTGGACTTTGTTGTTTGAATCGGCGAGAGAAGAGTAGTGCGCCTGTCAGAGCTTTACGTCTAGATAAGGTGTTATTAGTCTGAATATCAGTTAAACAATCTGCACGACCATTTTGTTTAACACGATCGATCCAAGCGTGAGCAATAGCAGGTAAAGCATTGGTGTATGTTTGCCATGTATCAATGGATAAATCAAAAACGGCACTTTTTACAGCAGGAGCTTGGGCGTCAATGGCTAAAGGTTTACCAAACGCAACAATAATGTCTCGTCGTAGGCTAGAGGTTTGGCGTAATGACTGTAGATTATCACTTGAACGAGAGAATCGACTTCCCCATAAACCACGAAGATAAAAAGGTAATATAATACCGTCAACATCTTCGATACAGCGTTCAAAACCTGTTTTAAATTCACCTAATTGACCATTTCTACTGATTGCACCTTCTGGAAATAGGCAAACCACATCGCCTTGTTTTAAGCGTGTATTGATCGCTTCTAAAGCACCTTTACTACCTGCACTAGAGATAGGAATGACACCAAAGAGATCAAGGAACCAAGTTAAATACCAACGTTGATAATATTTATTTTCCATGACAAAGCGGACTGGTCGTGGGCTAGCAATTTGAACCATCGCCCAATCTAACCAACTCACATGGTTACCCAGCATTAATACGCCACCTTGTGATGGCATATTGTCAAAGCCTTGCACATTAATACGGTACTTACTGGAGAATACTGCACCAAAGAGATATCGAACTAATGATTGAGGTAGTTTCCATACGGTGTATGCAGCACCTAATAAGGTAACGATAGTGAGAAGGTTGAGAATAATTTTGCTATGTGTTCCTGCAAGAGAAAAGGCAACCGTTATCGCTAAAAAACTGATCATGACAACGTTTTGAACCCAATTATTACCGGCAAGAACAGTTCCTAATTGTTCAGAACGAGCATGAAACTGAATAAGTGAATTCAGGGGAATAATGAATAGACCACCAAAAAAGCCAAATGCAAGAATATCGATAGCAATTAAGGATAATGATGATAGTTGAGGTAGTAAAAATAATGTTACAACCATGCCCAATGCGCCAACAGGGATCAGTCCCGTTTCAATATAGTTTTTTGATATTTTTCCTGCCAGTAAGGAACCTGCAACGATACCAATACCTGAACATGCAAGCAGGCCTTGAATAATAATCGTACTGTTAACCGCTAATATTTCTTTAGCAAAAGCAGGGAAGGTAGCTAAGACAACCTGAGAAACACCCCAAAAAACAGATAAACCAATAATCGATAACCAGATAACCGAATCAGCATGAATCAAATTAAGGTTAGAGCGTAAGGCCTTGCCGTTTCGGTATTGCTGCCAGTTAAATGTATCGGCTATTTTTACCTGCTCAAGCGTAGGTAGCTTGAATGCGAAATAAAGCTCTATGAGACTACCCAAAACAAGTAGCCAGCCAATAGGTGCAATGGCTTGAATGATGTCAGCTTCATTGGTGAATGTAATATTTTCTAGTGTGTATTCAAATAAAACAGAGAAAACAAACATGCCTAATAATATGGCAACGATGGTAGTGGATTGAACAACACTGTTAGCGCTTGCTAAATTATGTTTACCGGCAATTTCACGGATATAACCATATTTAGCAGGCGAATAGAAAGCACTTTGAACGGCCAGCATAAAGGTCATAGCAAAGGCGAGTTCAAACCAGCCAAAATAATAAGATGTTGTAATGATGAGTGTTAAAACAACGGCAACTACGGCGGCCCATTTCATAATGATTGGCTTTTTAAATCGATCGGCCAAAAAACCTGACGGGGTAAACATTAATATGAAAGGAAGTAGAATCAGGCCATTGACTATGGCGGTTAATATGACTTGAGTTGAACCATCATATATTTTGAAAATAGTGTTTTGAACAATAATTTTATGACCTAAATCAACAAAAGCATTGAGGAAGATCATTGATATAAACGCGATAAAGCCTGTTGTTTTAAGAAGTGAGTTCATTTGTTTCTCTGCCTTGAGGAAATATGATGGCTATTTTAGAGTTAAGGATTAAATAGTGCGACCCTAACTCTGAAGTTCCAATATATTCAATGTTAAGTATTAAAATATGATACTTTCGTCCCTGAATATCATTAATAATGGCATGAGAGGTAATGATGGCGCAAACAAAACAATTAATTGATAGTTTGAAGCGAGCACTGAAAGCACATGGTTTATCGTATATTGATGTCGCTCAGCAACTCGGTTTATCTGAAGCGAGTGTGAAACGTTTATTTTCTGAATCGAGCTTTTCCCTCACAAGATTAGATAACGTTTGCCAAATGATGGAAATGGAAATTTCAGATCTTGTCTTGCAAATGAATAATGAATCTCGCGCAATGTTATCCGGTTTATCGTTTGAGCAAGAAGAGGAAATAGCAGGGAATATTGCCCTATTATTGATTACGGTATGTGTTCTTAATCGTTGGACAATGCCACAATTGATTGAACATTTTCACTTGTCAGAGCATCAATGTATTCGTTATCTGGCGGTCTTAGATCGACTCAAGGTAATAGAGTTGTTAGCAGGGAATAGGGTTAAATTGAGAGTTTCAGCTAACTTCAAATGGCTTGATAATGGTCCGATACAACAGTTCTTTCAGCAAAAATTAGCGGCAGATTTTTTTGATAGTCAATTTACTCAGCAACAAGATCAGTTAATCGTTATTAATGGGATGTTAAGTGACTCTGCAATGATGATCTTTCATCGAAAAATAAAGCAACTAGCACGTGAGTTTGATGAACTCAATAATGAAGATACCGCCTTGCCTCTAAAACAAAAGAAGGGCACAACGGTGGTACTTGCAATGCGTAGTTGGCAATATGGTTTATTTGAAAGCCTGAGAAAAAAGACTTAGTTCTAACTCATCTCTTGGCTGCACTCAGATACATCGTCGTTTTACAGTTTACATAGTGTTGACAGCGCCAAACATGTTTATTTGGATTTTTATTTGAGTGTAGCTTCATCTTTGCATTGCATTTCATGCAGCTGGGAGTGGTGTGATCTCCTCGAACGGCCTCTGTTAATAGTTTGTTTTGAATATCCAGTGACATACTACTTATTTGATTAAGGAGTTCTTCGCCGGAGATTAATTTTAAGTATTTATTATCACAAAATGAAATAGCTGCTTTGCTAAAACCAGAGGAAGAGAAAAATATTGCTAAAGGTATTTTTTTATCTGATTGAACAGCAAATAAGGATTTAACAAGATCTATTCCAACAAGTTTTCTCCATTTTTTACATTTTATGACGCCAAATATTTTGTTGGGGTTATTTTCTTTATAAAGATAAATATCAACGTCTTTATTTACTCCAGCTGGGACAGCTTTTGTTAAATAGCCCAGCGATTCATAATAGTGGGCACATAATTCTTGAAAATGCTTCCAATCCATATCTTGTAATAATTGTAATGACCACTGTGTAGGTTTGTCCGAGGCCGTGGGCTCTACAATTATTGGAGATAGAGTATCTTGGGTAGCTGTAGCTAGAGAGCTGTGTTTTAGTATTGTTTTTTTCTTAGCAGTATTGGTGTTGGTAATGGGGATCGTTGCTAAAGGTGAGTGTTTAGCTGGGACTGACTTAGTTTTAAACAGAAGTTTAAGGAGTAAAAATAGAATAGTCGTTAATAAAACAATCAAAAATGATAATTTGATATTACTGATTAATAACTCAATCTTGTACGCAGAAAAAACAATAACGATTGCTGAGATTGAGGCGAAAAGATTACTGGTTTGTTGATGGGGCATTTGTTTATCATCCTTGATTTATGCCTATGCAACTTGAAGAGGCATAGGTATTTTTAGCTTTTATTCCTCAATGAGTCTTACTGCTAAGACATCACAGTGTGCATGGTGCAAAACGGCATTGGCAGTTGAGCCAAGTAATAACTTAATTCCATGTCGGCCGTGTGAACCGATAACAATTAAGTCGACGTTATTTTCTTGTGTCAGCCTAACGATATCGTGACTTGGGTTACCAAACTCTACCCACTGGTTTTCAGCTGGGATGGCAAGTTTAGTGGCTATGTTTGCAATATGTTTTTTCCCAGACTTTAACATGGCATCACGCATATCCATGTCAATACTAATCATCGGTTCGTATACAAAGTCAGCAATGGGGAAATCTTCGATGATATGGCAAATACTAAGTTTACTTTTATATCGAAGGGCTAGTTCTTGGGCGCGATTTATTACTTGACTGCTGAGATCGGAAAAATCAGCTGCAATTAGGATGTGTTGATAGTTATCCATAAATATCACTCCTTAATAAAAGAGGGGGTAGACAAATGCCTACCCCGAATCACTTTATTTTTCACTTTCTAAAAAGCGTTCTGCATCTAATGCAGCCATACAGCCTGCACCGGCAGATGTAATCGCTTGACGATAAATTTGATCAGACACATCACCTGCTGAAAACACACCAGGAATACTTGTTTGAGTGCCTTGTGTTTGTGTAATGTAACCATGGTCCATGTCTAGCTGGCCATCAAATATACCTGTGTTAGGTGAGTGACCAATAGCAATAAAGACACCTTGCACAGCAACTTCTTGAGTGCTGCCATCTTGCGTACTTTTAACACGTAAACCTGTTACACCTGCATCATCACCCAATACTTCATCAAGTTGAGAGTTCCACAGGATTTCTACATTACCTTCTTCTGCTTTCTTGATAAGTTGAGCACTTAAGATCTTTTCAGAGCTAAATTTATCGCGGCGGTGAATAACGGTTACTTTTGAAGCGATGTTAGATAGGTATAATGCTTCTTCAACAGCGGTATTACCTCCACCGACAACAGCAACGGGTTGGTTCTTATAAAAGAAACCATCACAGGTTGCGCAGGCAGAAACACCACGACCTTTAAATGCTTCTTCTGAGTCCATGCCTAAATATTTAGCTGAGGCACCTGTCGCAATGATGAGTGCATCGGCAGTATATTCACCGGCATCGCCCGTTAATTTGAAAGGACGTTGGCTAAGATCCGTTGTATGAATGTGATCAAAGATGATGTCAGTGCCAAAACGTTCTGCATGACGTTGCATACGTTGCATTAATTCTGGACCTTCTACACCTTGATCATCACCTGGCCAGTTATCAACATCTGTTGTCGTTGTTAATTGACCGCCTTGTTCGATTCCGGTGATTAAAACAGGTTCAAGTGCGGCACGTGCAGCATAAACTGCGGCAGTGTAACCTGCGGGACCCGATCCAAGAATAAGTAAGCGACAATGTTTGCTCTCAGCCATGTTGAACTCCAAAAATTGAATTTAATCGGCTTAGACTACTTCATTGCTATTGATTTGGTAAAGTAACTATCATTAAAAGCTGTGTTAAGATCTGGCGTTAATTTGTTGGCTTTATTGGAAATATTACTTTGGCACAAGCAACACGACTAAAGGAAAATGATAAACAAAAAACGGCTCCGGGCGCAGTTGGTTTTCGTTTGCGTGAAGCAGCACTCATTTTAGCTTTGGCATTAGCGGCTTACCTTCTATTATCTTTGTGGTCATATAATCCAACCGATCCTGCGTGGACAACGACTGGAACAAATGATCTTATTGCCAACCGTGGCGGCATTGTTGGCGCATGGCTCGCAGATATGCTGCTGTTTATATTTGGCATTCCGACGTATTTATCTCCACTGATGTTAGGGTTTAGCGGCTGGCTTTTATTTAGTTGGGGCAAAACGGCTGACTCTGAAGGCGCATTGCATTTCTGGATTATTAAGGCGATAGGCTTAATCATGGCTGTCTCGTCAGCTAGTGGTTTATCAACATTGAGTTTGACTCAATTTGTTACCTACCTACCTGAAGGTGCGGGTGGTATTTTAGGCCAAGTTGTCGGCCAAGGTTTTGAATCAATATTTGGTTCTTCGGGTACAAGCCTATTACTACTTGCATTCTTGTTAACCGGTGTAACCTTATTTACAGGTTTATCTTGGTTAATGGTTATCGACCGTCTAGGTGCGATGGCGATGACAGTTATGATTGTGACTTCTCGTTGGATCCGTGAATTCAAATCTGAGTTAATGGTAAAACGTACTAAGCAACAGCGAGAAGAGACGTTTCGCCAACAAAATGAGAAGCTACTTCAACGTGAAAAAGTACGAGTAGAGCCTACCATCCAAGCTTCAGAGCCGAGTAAAAGAGAAGAAAAAGAACGCCAAGTTCCTTTGTTTGAATCAGCTGAAGAAGGTGAAATGCCGGCATTGGCTTTGCTTGATATGGCGGAAGCAAGTAAAGGTGGTTATAGCGAAGAAGTGTTGCAAGCTTTGTCTCGTCAGGTTGAGCTTAAGTTAAAAGACTTTGGCGTTGAAGTGCAGGTTGTTGAAGTTCAACCTGGTCCTGTTGTGACACGTTTTGAGTTACAGCCCGCGGCAGGAATAAAGGTAAGTCGAATCTCTGGTTTGGCAAAAGACTTAGCTCGAGCTTTATCTGTAAGTAGTGTTCGGGTTGTTGAAGTGATACCGGGTAAACCTGTTGTTGGCTTGGAAATCCCTAATGAAAACCGCGATATTGTTCGTCTGCGTGAGATCCTGGGATCACCTGAATATGAGAACAGTAAATCTGTCTTGATGATGGCATTAGGTAAAGATATTGCTGGCCGACCTGTTTCTGCAAATTTAGAAAAAATGCCTCATTTGCTGGTGGCGGGTACAACAGGATCAGGTAAGTCTGTGGCTGTAAATGCCATGATTTTAAGCTTGTTGTATAAGGCAACGCCTGAGCAAGTTCGAATGATCATGATTGATCCTAAAATGCTGGAATTATCAGTTTATGAAGATATTCCTCATTTATTAACCCCTGTTGTTACAGATATGAAAGAAGCGGCAAACGCCTTACGTTGGTGTGTGGCTGAAATGGAACGCCGTTATCCGATCATGGCCGCGATGGGGGTGCGTAATATTGCTGGTTTTAATAAGAAGGTTCAAGATGCCATTGATCGTGGTGAGCCCATTGTTGACCCCACGGTTGATCTTGTCGATGGCGAGCCCCCCGTTACATTAGAGCCATTACCGTTCATCGTTGTGGTTATCGATGAGTTAGCTGACATGATGATGGTGGTTGGTAAACAAGTTGAAGAGTTGATTGCTCGTTTGGCACAAAAAGCACGGGCATCAGGGATCCATTTAATTCTTGCTACACAAAGACCTTCTGTTGATGTAATTACGGGTCTTATTAAAGCGAATATTCCTACACGAATGTCATTCCAAGTATCGTCACGAATCGATTCACGAACCATTCTCGACCAAATGGGTGCCGAACAGTTATTGGGTCAAGGGGATATGTTATATCTAGCCCCAGGAACAGGCATACCAGAACGTGTTCACGGTGCCTTTGTTGATGATCATGAAGTGCATCAAGTCGTTAACTTTTTGAAAAAGAATGCTAAACCTAACTATCTTGAAGAGATTCTTCAAGAGCAAGTGAGTGATGAATCGAGTGAATCGGTTGCCGACGCGAGTGATGGTGAGAAAGATATCTTATATGATCAAGCTGTTCAGATTGTCACCGAAAGCCAGCGCGCTTCGGTTTCAGGTGTGCAACGTCGTTTGAAGATTGGTTATAACCGAGCAGCCCGTATTGTTGAAGCGATGGAAGCTGCTGGCATTGTTTCTGCCATGCAGGGCAATGGTAGTCGAGAAGTATTGGCACCTCCTCCTCCCCGTAGTGATTAATATGAATATTTTTCATCAGATGGGAACAAAACTGGGTTTAATCAAACCTAAAATGCCAAAAACTCTACCTCATATTGCCGTCTATAGCTTGATTATTTTAGATCGTTTAGTTGAAAAGGCTGCGAGTCTATCTGGGGTGAAGCAAGCTATTAACGACTATCCAGAAGATACGCATCGTGAAGGGTTTGTTTGTAAAAATATGACAAGTTTTGTAGCCGTATTTCCAACATTCGAACTATTAAAAGAAGGTGTTGAGAAACAATTTATTGAAAATGGTGGTCGAAGTTCAACAGAGAGTCAACGTGACTCTATGGAACGATTGGAGTCATGGTATGACGAGTAAAAAATGGATGCAGTTTAGTTTGGCAATAATTGTGATGACATTGTCGTTATCATTATCTGCGGCTGAATCTGCAACTGAGAAGTTAAATCAATTTGTACAGAATGTCGTGACATTTAAAGCTAAATTTACTCAGACGGTGCTGGATCCTAGAGGTCAAGTTTTAGAAGAAGCTCAAGGCTTTTTTATTTTAGAGCGGCCGGGTAAGTTTCGTTGGGACTATGACATGCCATATCCACAACATATTATTGCTGATGGAGAGCGGATCTGGTTTTATGATGTCGACCTAGAACAGGTGACCGTCAAGTCACAATTAGAAGCTTTGGCAGATACGCCGGCAACGTTATTATCAGGTGAAACATTACCTAGTGATAAGTACTTACTTTCAGATATATCATCTGAAGATGGACTTTCATGGGTCGAGCTTATTCCAAAAGACGTTGATTCTAACTTTCAAACGATAACACTTGCCTTTGATCAACAAGGTTTGAATCAAATGATTATGAAAGATAGTTTTGATCAGCAAACTAGATTAGTGTTTAGCCAAACGACTGAAAATTCAACGTTATTAGCAGATGTCTTTGTATTTACACCACCATCAGGTGTTGATGTTGTTGGTGAAGCTGGCTTGTGAGTTTGTTCGAGAATATTGATGATTTAGCCGGTCGACCACTAGCAGATCGGATGCGACCTTCATCGTTAGAGGGCTATATTGGCCAAAAACATTTATTGGCGGAAGGCAAACCATTACAGCAAGCAATATCATCAGGCCACCCCCATTCAATGATCTTTTGGGGGCCTCCAGGCACAGGTAAAACTACCCTAGGAAAATTGATCGCTGGTTATTGCGATATGGAATTCATTACGATCTCTGCCGTATTGGCGGGCGTTAAAGAAGTGCGGGCAGCGGTAGCAAGAGCACAGCAGCTGCAACAAGAACAAGGTCGACGAACCTTATTATTTGTTGATGAAGTACATCGTTTTAATAAATCTCAACAAGATGCTTTTTTACCTTATGTTGAAGATGGCACCTTTACTTTTATTGGTGCAACAACAGAAAACCCTTCGTTTGAACTCAATAATGCCTTGTTATCACGGGCACGCGTTTATGTTTTACAGTCACTTCAAAGCAAAGATCTACGAGAAATCATTGACCGAGCAATGTCTGACCCTGACTTAGGGGTTGCGGATCGTGGTGTTGAGTTAGCTGATGACTTGCGAGATCAATTATCAGAAGCGGTTGATGGTGATGGTCGACGCGTTTTAAACCTGTTAGAAATTGCCATTGATTTAGCAGATAGTAAAGGGCAAAAACAGGTAGAGGAAAGTGACCTAGCTGAAGTATTGTCCGGCACCTTACGGCGGTTTGATAAAGGTGGCGAAGCCTTTTATGACCAAATATCTGCACTACATAAGTCAGTACGTGGCTCATCACCGGATGGTGCTCTATATTGGTTATGCAGAATGCTAGATGGTGGTTGTGATCCTGTCTATCTGATGCGACGTATTGTACGCATGGCATCAGAAGACATCGGCAATGCCGATCCTCGAGGTTTACGCATTGCTCTTGATGCATGGGAAAGCTTTGATAAATTAGGCCGCCCAGAAGGCGAACTAGCGATTGCTCAGGCAGTCGTTTATTTAGCTAGTGCACCAAAGAGTAATGCAGTTTATACGGCATTTAATGCCGCCATGCATGATGTGCGAAGCCAAGGCAGTGCTGAAGTGCCTATTCACTTACGCAATGCCCCAACAAAATTAATGACTGAGCTAGGTTATGGTAAAGAATACCGTTATGCTCATGATGAGCCTGATGCCTATGCTGCTGGGGAAAACTATTTTCCAGAGAATATGACGCCAAGAAATTATTATCAGCCCGTCAATCGAGGTTTGGAAATTAAAATTGCTGAGAAATTGGCAAGATTAAAAGAGTTAGATAAAGATCACTTAAGTTAGATAAATATCGTAACGGGTATTTTTGCTTTCAATGCTGGTGGCGGGGTTTTGTTCGCCAACATATGGGGCTGATTTAGGTCGTTTGACGACAACTCTTTTCAAGGCGATATCTCGTGCAACGGTAAGTAATTGTTCACTATCACTATCGGGGCCTGCAAGTTGATGTAACAGTCGCATATCTTTTTTAACTAAAGCTGATTTTTCTCGGCTGGGATACATCGGGTCCATATAAATAACATCAGGACGTTGCTGCTCTTCAAGTTGATTCAGGTACTCAATCGCATCAGCATTATTGATGGACATACGTGCAATTACATTACTGATGTCTGTGTTATCAATGGCTCGTTGGTGTGCATTTTCAAGTAATGTAGCGATCAGGGGATTACGTTCGAGTAGAGTGATATTACAGCCTAGGTTAGCAAGTACAAAAGCATCACGGCCAAAACCAGCTGTAGCATCGATTACTGTTGGTGTTGCTCCTTTTTTAAGGCCAATTGCTTTAGCCAAAGGTTGCCCACGGCCACCACCAAACTGTCTTCTATGGGCATTTTTTCCTTCGACAAAATCAATAAATATAGGTTTGCCTAGATCGGGAGTACGAATTTCGATACGTTGTTGTGTAAGCACTAACTGGATTTGATCTGGCGTTAAAGTGGCAAAAGGCAATGCGAGTTTATTGGCCAATTCAATAGCGAGAGCTTTTTGCGAGCTTGTATCTGCGCTTACTGTGATTGTGCTCATGGGCTAATAAATTGTCCGAAGGCGCGGCTACCCTGACCCGTTGTAATTGTTTTATCTACAAGGTAAGTTTTGGTATTGATTACCGATACAGTGCCATCACCCCAATTTGAGACATAGACAAACTGACCATCTGAAGTTATATCAATTCCTTCAGGTGAGTCACCAACATCAACGGTACTGATTATTGAAGGATTGACTGTGTCGATAATTGAGATAGTACTATCGTCCTGATTTGTTACATATAGATGCAGACCATCTGGGCTGACAACGGCACAATAAGGCCATGAACCCACATTAATGGTTTTTGTTACTTGAGCTGTTTTGATATCGATAACGCTGACATCGCTAGAGCGGACGTTAACACTGTAGAGTGTTTCTCCATCAGGAGACAATGCCAGACCAAAAGGGGCTGTTCCAACAGAAATTGTGTGCAAGATCTGCTGTGTATTTGTATCAATAATCATCACGGTATTGTCATCGCGGTTAGCAAGGTAAAGGTGATTATTATTTACAATCATTCCTGCAGGTGAATTTCCTACTGGAATAGTTGCTGTGATTTTGTGTGTTTGGCTATCGATAACGCTAACTTTATGTTGGTACCAATCAGCAACGTAGATGAGTGAGCCATCTTTATTGCTAGCAATGCCGACAGGGCCGGCACCAACAGAAATATGTGCGGTAACGTTTAATGTGTTGGTATCAAGAATACTGATGTCCTGACCTTCAGGATTACTGATAAAGGCTTGATGAGATTGCTGATTTACTGCAATACCAGCCGGTCGATGACCAATATCAATTGTTTTAATGACTGTTTGAGTTTGTGTATCAATGACGCTGAGATTATCACTGAGTTGATTTGTGATAAATGCGTAGGGTGGATGTTGTGGCTCACAGGCAGTAATAGCTAGCGTGATGCCAATAAAAAAGGCGACCTTTAAAAAGGTCGCCTTTAAAAATACCGGGCTAAAAAGCGGTGGCATTTATTTTTCCATAACTACTTTCAAATTTTCTAAACCTGCTGTGATAACACCTTTAATTGAGTTAACAGCATCTTTATCACTTTGACCTTCTGGTACTGGAGGGTTATCCATGAAAGAACGGTAGAATTTAGATTTCCATTGAACTTCACTACCACCATCAACTGCTTTTACAGTGATCCATGATTTGTAAGTTGCAACAGGTAATGTGAAGTACGGTGTATCTTTACTGTTGAATGTAATTGTTTTAACAACTGACATACCGGTAATTTTGTACGTCAACATCATTTTTTCATCATTAGCTGAAATTAATTGTTCAGTAATTGTTGGGTTACCTTCAGATGCAAGCGTTAAAACACGTGTGTCACCTGTTAATTCTGTACTTGCTACTGCTGGGTGCCAGTTATGCAAACCACCAAAATCTTTAACCATTGCCCATACTTTTTCAGGAGAGGCATTGATTGTTATTTTTTCTTTTACTTGCTGGCGGCTAGGACCATGTGCTGATGAAATCATTGGCAAAGCAACAAGTGCTGCGACAATAAGAACTAAAAACTTCTTCATTATTTCTCTCCGTTTATTTCGGTGTTTTTTATAAGTATGAGCATACAATGAGAGCATTAATATGCATTAAAAGTTCCCACAACTGGAAACTGGTGGCAGCTACTGTAGCTGAAAGACGTGCATTTTTCCATAAGCAGATTTGACTTAATCGCCCATATTATTGAAAATTAACGTCCTTTTTTGTAACAATTTTCATTTGATGGAGACTTAAGTGCCACTGATCAAAATCAGGGATTTGCACTTCTATCGTGGTGACAGGGCGATTTTCGAAGGGGTGAACATAGATATTCACCGCGGAAAAATCACCGCCATTATGGGACCAAGCGGTACCGGTAAGACGACTTTATTGCGCTTAATCGGCGGACAATTGCGCCCAGATAGCGGAACTATTGAAGTTGACGGCCAAGATGTGCATAAACTTTCCCGCTCAGAATTGTATGAATTACGTAAACGCATGGGCATGTTATTCCAAAGTGGTGCATTGCTGACTGATATTTCAGTTTTTGACAATGTTGCCTTCCCATTACGCGAACATACTCAGTTATCTGAAAGTATGATTCGCGATTTAGTATTGATGAAGTTACAAGCAGTAGGATTACGTGGTGCACGTGATTTGATGCCAGCAGAATTATCTGGCGGTATGGCAAGACGTGTTGCCCTAGCAAGAGCAATAACATTAGATCCTATGATGGTTCTATATGATGAGCCTTTTACAGGGCAAGATCCTATTTCAATGGGAACATTGGTAAATCTGATACATCGTATGAATGATGCGATGGGTCTAACAAGTATTGTTGTTTCACATGATGTGACCGAAACAGCAGAGATAGCGGATGAAATTTATTTGCTGTCTGAAGGTAAAGTTATTGAAAAAGGCTCACCTGTTCAGCTTAAACGTTCTTCATCCCAGTGGGTGCAGCAGTTTATGCAAGGTTTGCCTGATGGCCCCGTACCATTCCATTACCCTGGTGCGACTTTGGCTGAAGATCTTTTTGAACAAGAGGAGTCCGCATGATCGAGACAATTCGTAGTCTTGGCCGATGGGGGCTTAGCTCATTTGAAAGACTTGGGCGTGGACATATATTTTTATTCCGTACTTTGGCTGGAGTTCCTGAGTTATTCTTCCGGTTCTCATTGGTTGTACATCAGTTATTCTCAGTAGGTGTGTTATCGGTATTTTTGATACTTATTTCAGGTCTATTTGTCGGAATGGTATTGGGTCTACAAGGTTATAATACTTTAGTTGATTTTGGTGCTGAAGAATCTTTGGGTGTTTTAGTTTCACTGTCTCTTGTTCGCGAATTAGGTCCAGTTGTTAGTGCCTTATTATTTGCAGGTCGTGCAGGCTCTGCTTTAACAGCAGAAATTGGCTTAATGAAAAGTACCGAGCAGTTATCAGGAATGGAAATGATGGCTGTTGATCCACTTAGACGAGTGATTGCACCACGCTTTCTAGCTGGTTTAATTTCTATGCCTTTGCTTGCAGCATTATTTAGTGCTGTTGGTATATTTGGTGGTTTTTTAGTAGGACATGGCTTATTAGGCGTTGATGATGGTGCTTTTTGGTCGCAAATGCAGGTTAAAACGGATTGGTATGATGATGTCTTAAATGGTGTCATTAAAAGTATCGTATTTGGTTTTGTAGTGACATGGATCGCGCTATTTGAAGGTTATGACGCAACCCCAACATCGGAAGGGGTAGGACGAGCAACGACACGCACAGTAGTGCATTCGGCGTTTGCTATTTTAGGGTTAGACTTTGTGCTAACAGCGCTGATGTTTGGAGAAGAGTAAAAATGATGCAAAGTAAGAGTACAGAAATTACAGTTGGAATGTTTGTCGCTGCAGGTATTGCAGCTTTATTCATTTTAGCGATGAAGGTGAGCAATCTTGCCGAGTTTAATGATGAAACGGGGTATCAAGTAACCGCTGAGTTTGAAAATATTGGCGGCCTGAAAGTCCGTTCTCCCGTCACAATGGCAGGTGTTCGTGTTGGTCGTGTGGCTGATATAAACCTTAGTTCGGAAACATATAATGCGGTAGTGACGTTAAATCTATACGGCAACTTTGATGTTATTCCTACCGATACCGCAGCGAGTATTTACACTGCAGGTTTATTGGGTGAGCAGTATATTGGGCTTGAAGCAGGCGCCGAAGAAGAATTTTTACAAAATGGTGATGTCATAGACTTAACACAGCCAGCATTAGTATTAGAGCAGGTTATTGGCCAATTCCTATTTAGTAAAGCAGAAGGCGACGAATAATGAATCAAGGAAAGTTTATGCAGAGATTACTATTTGTTTTCGCAGCACTGTTTTCATTTGTTTTCCTGCCTACAGTAGCGGTTCAAGCTGATGAGTTAGTGGAGTCGGCAGAGCCAGTTGCTTTGGTTCAAGATGCAACAGAAAAAATGTTGCAAGCATTGAAAGATAACGAAGAACAACTGGCTGAAGACTCAAGTGTTATTTATGGCTTGGTCCAAGAGATTTTAATGCCAAACTTTGATTTTGATAAAATGTCGAAATTAGCTCTAGGTAAAAACTGGCGTAAAGCAGATGCTGATCAACGTCTACGATTCACTGAAGAGTTTCGTTTATTATTAGTTCGTACATATTCTACAGCGATGCTGGAATACACAGATGAAGAAATTAAATTTCTACCTTTTCATGATGACTTAAAGAAAAAGAAAGTTAAGGTGAGAATGGAAATATTGCAATCTGGTGGACCATCGATTCCAATGACATTATCTATGTATTTGAATAAAGAAGAAGCATGGAAAGTTTATGATGTGAAAATTGATGGCATTAGTTTAGTCACTAACTATCGTTCAACATTTGCTACTGAAATTCGTAATGATGGCATGGATAAACTGATTAAGAGATTGGCTTCTCGTAATGAGAAAGTAAAGGCATGAGCAATTATGCTTTAACATTTGATTCGAAAAATAATCTGATTCAAATAAGTGGCGAGCTCAGCTTTGCTACGGTTAATCAGGTCTTAGAGCAGTCAGAAAAAATGTTTGAACCTATTATTGATTTAGATATTGATTTGGCTGAAGTAAGCCGTAGTGATAGTGCTGGACTTGCACTATTAGTGCATTGGATAAAACAGGCTAATAGTAGCAATAAAAAGATTGTTTTTCACAATATACCTAAACAAATGTTGGCAATTGCTGATGTCAGCGGTTTAAATGAAATACTACCGATACAATAAATATAAAGCATGATGGAAAAATAGATGGAAGCATTACAAATTAAAAAATTGATTGAAGCTGGTTTGCCTGATGCGACAGTTGAAGTACTCGGTGATGATGGTCAGCATTTTGATGCGATAGTTGAAAGCCCTTCTTTTTCAGGTAAAACACTGATTGCTCAGCATAAAATGGTTTATGCAACATTGGGTGATAGCTTTGAAGGTGCATTACACGCACTATCTTTAAAAACTTCTGCACCGAGATAAACTCGGTAGCAAACTAAAATTTGAGACTGCATGGATAAATTAATTATCACAGGCGGAGGTCCTCTAGACGGGGAAATTCGTATTTCTGGTGCAAAAAATGCCGCCCTACCTATTTTAATGGGTGCCTTACTTGCTGATACACCGGTGAGTATTGGTAATGTGCCTCATTTACACGATATTACAACAACGTTAGAGTTATTAGGTCGTATGGGTGTGTCGCTTATGATTGATGAGCGTTCTGGTGTTGTGATTGATGCATCAACATTAACAGAAACAGAAGCCCCGTATGACTTAGTTAAAACAATGCGTGCTTCTATCTTGGTATTAGGCCCTTTGCTTGCCAAATTTGGTAAAGCTGATGTATCTCTACCAGGTGGTTGTGCGATTGGTTCTCGCCCTGTTGATTTGCATATCCGTGGCTTAGAGCAAATGGGTGCAGAGATAAAAGTTGAAAATGGTTATATTAGAGCGACAGATGGTGGAGGCCTAAAAGGTGCTCACATCTTTTTTGACCAAGTCACTGTAACAGGTACAGAAAACCTTTTGATGGCGGCAACGCTTGCGGAAGGTAAAACCATTTTAGAAAATGCTGCTCGTGAACCTGAAGTGGTTGATTTAGCTAATTACCTCAATGGTATGGGCGCCAAAATCAGTGGAATAGGAACTGCAACACTTGAAATTGAAGGTGTTAAATCCCTGAAAGGTGCACAACATAATATTCTGCCAGACCGTATCGAAACGGGTACATACCTTGTTGCAGCAGCAATAACGCGTGGTAAAATAAAACTTAAAGATACCGATGCTAATCAGTTAGAAGCGGTATTGCTGAAATTAGAAGAAGCGGGCGCTGATATCGAAATAGGTGAAGATTGGATTTCGCTTGATATGCATGGCAAACAAGCTAAAGCAGTGAGCATTAGAACCGCTCCGTATCCTGCTTTTCCAACAGATATGCAAGCACAGTTTACCGCTTTGAATTGTGTGGCTGAAGGGCAGGCAACCGTTGTTGAAACAGTATTTGAAAATCGCTTTATGCATGTGCAAGAATTACAGCGTATGGGGGCTGATTTACAGATCGAAGGGAATACAGTGATGTCTAAGGGGGTTGAGCAATTAACATCTGCACCTGTAATGGCGACAGATCTACGTGCTTCTGCTGCCTTGGTTTTAGCTGCTTTAGTTGCTGAAGGTGACACGATGGTTGAGCGAATTTATCACATTGATCGTGGTTACGAATGTATTGAAGAAAAACTACAACAATTAGGGGCGAAAATTCGTCGAGTCCCTAGTTCGGTAAGGGGATAAAATGCCTAATATGTTAACTTTGGCTCTGTCCAAAGGACGAATTTTTAAAGAAACCTTGCCACTACTTAAAGCGGCAGGTATTGAGCCAATCGATGATCCAGAAACAAGCAGAAAGTTGATTTTAGATACTAATCAACCTGATGTACGTTTGATTATTGTCCGAGCCTCTGATGTGCCGAGTTATGTTGAGTTTGGTGGTGCCGATATTGGTGTAGCTGGTAAAGATGTTTTGCTTGAACATCCTGAAGCAGACCTTTATGAACCGGTTGATTTAAGAATTGCTTGTTGTAAATTAATGACAGCAGGTCGAGTCAATGAAGAGCCTATTAAAGGCCGCTTAAAAGTAGCGACTAAGTTTGTTGAAAGCACACGACGATTCTATGCTCAGCAAGGTCAACAAGTCGATATTATTAAACTATATGGCTCTATGGAGTTAGCACCCTTAGTCGGTTTGGCTGATCGTATTGTTGATGTGGTTGATACGGGTAATACACTACGCGCCAACGGACTTGTACCGATGGAGCATATTGCAGAGATTAGTTCACGCTTAGTCGTGAATAAAGCATCGATGAAAATGAAACATACACGGATCCAACAATTTATTAGCCAGATTCGAGCAGCAGTTAAAGAGCAACAGAATGATTAATATTAAGCAGTTAAACAGTAGTGATAGTGATTTCCAACAGCGTTTAGATGCGTTGCTTGCGTGGGAATCAGTATCGGATGAAGCTGTTTCAGATACGGTAAAAGAAATTTTAGCCGAAGTTAAAAAAAAGGGTGATCAAGCGGTTATTGATTATAGCTGTCGTTTTGATCGTTTAGATGTAAAAACAATGGCAGAGTTAGAGATACCTTTATCTCGTGCTCAAGCATCATTAGAGCTTATTCCTCAAGTCCAACGTGAAGCGCTAGAAGCGGCAGCTGCACGTGTTCGTAGTTATCATGAACATCAAAAACAAGATTCATGGACATATACTGAAGCTGATGGCACGGTTTTAGGCCAACAAATTACTGCATTAGATCGTGCGGGTTTATATGTGCCTGGCGGCAAAGCTGCTTATCCTTCATCAGTATTAATGAATGCCATTCCCGCTAAAGTAGCTGGCGTTAAAGAGCTTATTATGGTCGTGCCTACACCTGATGGTGTGGTGAATGATTTGGTGTTAGCAGCCGCTGCTATTGCAGATGTTGATCGTATTTTCACCATTGGTGGTGCACAAGCTGTTGCAGCCTTAGCCTATGGTACAGAGACTATTCCTCAGGTCGATAAGATTGTTGGTCCAGGTAATATTTATGTCGCTACAGCGAAAGGCATGGTATTTGGTACTGTTGGTATTGATATGATTGCCGGCCCTTCAGAAATTCTAGTTATTTGTGATGGTAAGACTGATCCTGACTGGATTGCGATGGATTTGTTTTCACAAGCTGAACATGATGAAGACGCCCAATCAATTTTGATTTCGGATGATGCTGATTTCTTACAGCAAGTGAAAGAAGCGATTGAACGTTTATTACCGACAATGGAACGACAAGAGATTATTTCAACATCATTGAATGATCGCGGCGCTTTAATCTTAGTTAAAGATCTGGATGAGGCTGTTGAAGTCTCTAACTTTATTGCACCAGAACATTTAGAACTCTCTGTTGAAGAGCCAATGGAAATGTCTAAGAAAATACGTCACGCAGGTGCTATTTTCATGGGACGTTATACTGCAGAAGCACTAGGTGATTACTGTGCAGGACCGAACCATGTTTTACCCACTTCTCGCACAGCGCGTTTTAGTTCGCCATTAGGTGTTTATGACTTCCAAAAACGTTCTAGTTTGATTCAAGTGTCTGAGCAGGGCGCTCAAACGTTAGGTCAGATTGCGTCAGTGCTCGCTAGAGGCGAAAGTTTAACCGCACATGCACGTTCAGCTGAATATCGATTAAAAGACTAATATGAGCCAGTTTTGGAGTCCAATTGTCCATAATTTGGACCCCTATGTGCCGGGAGAGCAACCTAAAGTTGCTAACCTTGTTAAGTTAAATACCAATGAGAATCCTTATGGACCTTCGCCAATGGTATTAGACGCGATTCGATTAGGGGTTAGCGATCAACTTCGTTTATACCCTGATCCGAATGCAACACAGCTTAAACAAGCGATTGCTGATTATCACAATATTGAGATGAAACAAGTCTTTGTTGGTAATGGTTCTGATGAAGTTTTAGCGCATATATTTCATGCCTTATTCCAGCATGATGCACCGATATTATTTCCAGATATTACTTATAGTTTTTATCCTGTTTATTGCAAGTTGTATCAGATTGATTTTCAGACTGTGCCACTCGATAAGAATTTCTCTATTAATCTTGAAGATTATTCTGCAAAAAATTCAGGCATTATTTTCCCCAACCCTAATGCACCAACTGGCTGTCTATTATCGCTGAATGATATTGAACAATTACTGAAAAGAAATACTGAATCAGTGGTGGTAGTTGATGAAGCCTATATTGATTTTGGTGGAGAAAGTGCTATTTCACTAGTAAATAACTACCCTAATTTATTAGTTACTCAAACATTATCAAAGTCCCGCTCTTTGGCAAGCCTGAGGATAGGTCTAGCGATCGGTCATCCTGATTTAATTGAGGCGCTTGTGCGTGTTAAAGATAGTTTTAATTCATACCCAATGGATAGTTTGGCAATTAGTGCTGGTGTTGAGGCATTTAAAGATCAAGCTTATTTTGAACAGACTTGCCAGAAAGTAATTAATAGTCGTGAAAGACTAGTTTCTGAACTAAGCGAACTTGGCTTTAACGTCCTGCCCTCAGCAGCAAACTTTATTTTTGCAAAACATCCAGAGTACGATGCTGGGGAATTAGTATTAGGTCTACGTGAGCAGGGGGTGATCGTACGTCATTTTAAACATGAGCGTATAGATCAGTTTTTGAGAATTACAATTGGAACACAAGAAGAAAATCAGCAATTACTGACGGTTTTAGATAGTTTGGTTTAACTTTTCGTTTTCTCAGTAGTTTGAATATCGAGTAAAAACTTTAAGCGCTCTAAATCTAATTCGTATTGCGTAGCTAATTGTCTCTGTTCTTCAGTTGCACGTTGAATATATTGTTTATTGTTGGCAATTTCTTTTTGAGTGGCAGTTAAACGTTTACTTAAATTTGCACTTACTTTTTCGCCACTTATTTCTTGTTCAGCTGCTTGCATTTGTAAGCTGATTAGCTTGTTACGATTATTTTGTAGTTGCTCATCAGTATCGTCAATTTGACCTTGGCGGTAGGTGATATCCGCATCACGAGACTTAGTAAAGACAGCTATTGATGGGTAGCGGGCAAGTAAATTACGATCATTAACTCGTTGCTCTAAGAGACGTTGCTTCTCAGCATCTAGACGGCGTTGAACTTCCTGATTCTCTTGCTCGATGATGGCTTGTTGTTTTTGTATTTCACTGTATTCTTCGCGGGTATAAATTCGTTCAATGAGGCGTAGTGATTTATCATCAAGAATGTCATAGCCTTTTTGAGCGGCATAAGCAGGCAGTGTTTTACTTAGTGTCGAGACGCCATTTGTATCGGTAAAACGATATATTCTGCCAGCATGTGATTGCATACTAGTAAACAAGAGTAATAAGCTTATTGTAATGATTGTCTTCATATTGTCCTATTCTATAAGGAGATTCACCAAAGGTGAACCCCATTGATCAATTAGTTCTATTTTTAGTGTCATTAGTTGCAAATACTTTTTCTGCTTTTAGTGGTGGAGGTGCAGGCTTAATACAATTTCCCGTACTTATTTTCTTAGGCTTAAGTTTTTCCGTTGCCCTAGCGACACATAAGTTAGCAAGTGTCGCCTTAGGATTAGGTGCGGTAATTCGGTATAGTTCGGCGAGTCATTTAGAGCGACAGTTTGTATTGACGATGTTAATTGCGGGCTTACCAGGTGTTGTTCTAGGTGGGCGGTTAATATTAGGTGTGCCGGAACAAGTTTCTATTCTAGCTTTAGGGATTCTAACAGGCTGTTTGGGATTGTATTCGATCTTTAAACCAACGCTAGGGCAAGATTATTCTGCCCAACATAGAAATAAACGAGGCTATTTGTTAGGAGGAGGTATTTTATTCCTGTTAGGGATATTAAATGGCTCTCTAACATCAGGTACAGGATTATTTGTAACTTTATGGTTGATTGCATGGTTTGGCATGGATTATCAGCGTGCTGTCGCTTACACCCTCATCTTAGTCGGTGTCTTCTGGAATGGGGCAGGAGCAATAACGCTAGGGCTTTTAACTGAAATTCATTGGCAATGGTTACCCGCTTTATTGCTAGGATCATTACTGGGCGGCTATATAGGGTCTCATTTGGCAATAAAACATGGCAACCGTTGGATCAAACGATCTTTTGAAGTAGTGACCTTGGTAATCTCATTCAAATTAATTTGGACAAGTATTTCTAGCTATTAGTAAGTTCTAGCTTCCAACACCGTATTGTTGACGATAAGCTTCTACCGCTGGAAGATGCTCTGCGAGATCAGCATTATTTTGCAGATAACTTAATAAATCATCTAAGCAAATAATACTAACAACAGGAATATTGTGCTCAGCTTCTACTTCTTGAATTGCCGAGCGACTATCTTGACCTCGCTCTTGACGATCTAAGGCAATAATAACGCCTGCAGGACTCGCATTTTCTGCTTTGATAATAGTGACTGATTCTCGAACCGAAGTCCCGGCAGAAATAACATCATCAATGATCAGTACTTTGCCATTAAGATCGGCTCCAACTAGCTGTCCACCTTCGCCATGATCTTTCTTTTCTTTGCGATTAAAGACATAAGGCACATCACGTTGATGCTGATCTGCTAAGGCAACTACCGTGGTTGAAGCTAATGGAATACCTTTATAGGCAGGGCCAAAAAGTACATCATAATCTAGATCAGACTCAGTGATTGCTTGAGCATAAAAACGACCAAGACGTGCAAGTGAAGCTCCAGTATTAAATAGACCACTATTGAAGAAGTAAGGACTAACTCGACCTGACTTTAAAGTGAATGAGCCAAAGCGTAAAACACCTGTTTGTAGAGCAAATTCAATGAAGTCTTGTTGGTATTGTTTCATTATTTCTTCTTTATTTGATAAAGGGCAATTTGACCGAATAAGTTAGGCAGTAAACGTGTGCCTAAGGTATCTTTATGTGCATGATTAACAATGCTTCGGCTTAAGACTTCGATGTCTTTGTCTGCACAAAGTTTGTTAAAGTCTTGCACGGTACACAAGTGAATATTCGGCGTTTCAAACCATTCATTAGGTAATGTTCTCGATAACGGCATATGACCGCCTAATGTGAGTTGCAGTCGACATTGCCAGTGGCCAAAATTCGGAAATCCTATGATCCCCTGTTTTCCAACACGTGCAATCTCTTGTAATAAAAAATCGGGACGTTTAATGGCTTGTAAGGTCTGTGACAGAATGACAAAGTCAAAGCTTTGATCGGCAAACTGAGGTAGGCCTTGATCAAGATCAGCCTGAATAACATTCACGCCAGCTTTGATGCACTCGGCAAATTTACTATTATCTATTTCTAAGCCATAACCTGTTATGCCACGTTGCTGCAGATGTTTCATTAGGGTGCCATTGTCACAGCCTAAATCGAGTACTCGTGCACCATCTGGGATCCAGTCACTAATAATCTGTAGGTCTACACGTAAAGTCATATGCTTTCACACTCTTTGGCAACTTGTTGCATATAGGTTTGCATGATGTCGATATAACGTGGAATCGGCATCAAGAAGGCATCATGACCTTGGTGTGCTTCAATTTCTGCATAGGTCACTTGTTTTCCTGCACTCAATAGAGCATCGACAATTTCTTGTGAGCGGGCAGGAGAAAAACGCCAGTCACTGGTAAATGACACCACTAAACTGCGAGCCTGAATATTAGCTACGGTTGCAGCAAGATCGTCATCAAATTCTTTTGCGGGGTCGAAATAGTCCAAGGCCTTAGTCATTAATAAGTAGGTATTGGCATCAAAACGTTCAACAAAGTTACTACTTTGGTAACGTAAATAACTTTCTATTTGGAACTCAACATCATAGTCATAATGAATTGTTTCATTACGGAGTTCACGGCCAAACTTCTCACCCATCGCTTCATCAGAAAGATAGGTGATATGTCCGAGCATGCGCGCTAGACCTAAACCTTGGCGAGGCAATGTATTGTGCTGCGCATAATAACCATCATGAAAGTCAGGATCAGATTTAATCGCTGTGCGGGCTACTTCATTAAAAGCAATATTTTGCGCTGATAATTTAGGCGCTGATGCAATAATCAATACATGGCGTAAGCGATCAGGCAAACTGATGGCCCATTGCATGGCTTGCATGGCACCCAAGCTGCCACCGATAACAGCTGCCCATTGTTGAATATTAAGCTTATCAGCTAAAACAGCCTGACTATTAACCCAGTCAGAGACCGTAACAAAAGGGAAATCCGGACCATATGCTTTATTTGTTTCAGGGTTAATACTGATTGGGCCTGTAGAGCCTTTACAGCTACCAAGATTGTTAACACTGACGACATAAAATTTATTGGTATCAATAGCTTTACCTGGGCCAATAGCCGTGTTCCACCAACCAGGTTTTTTGTCTTCCATACTATGATAACCCGCAGCATGGTGATCGCCAGATAGGGCGTGACAGATTAGGATGGCATTAGAAGCATTTTCATTGAGCTCGCCATAGGTCTCGTAAACAAGATCATAACTCGGCAGTGTGCGACCACACTCCAAGGTGAGTGGCGTATCAATATGTAATGTTGTAGGTGTCACCAAACCGACTGAATCGATTGGTATTGTTTCCGGCATGGTACGGCTAATCCTAATTTATTAAGGCAACATTATAGCGGTAGCTAAAGCACTGATAAATACTTAATTTATAGTGGCGCAATAAGTAGAGGTAATACCAACATTTTTAAGACTTGTAATGCAAGTAAAACAACTAAGGGTGAGAGATCAAAACCACCCATGTCTGGTAAGTGTCGACGAACTGGTCGTAATAGAGGGCTGTTCATTCGACTCAGTAAGGGTGTGAGTGGACTTTGTTGATTATGAGGAGCGACCCAACTCATTACTGCTTGAATAATAATGCTGGCAGAAAACAGAGTAATAAAGAGCGAAAAGACATCTGCAACCATTAACCTTAGCAGCCAAATAGGGTGAAGAATGCCGTGTTGTAATAAGACCAGAAGTAGTACTTTAACCAGAGCTAATGAAAACAATAATACAATTGTTGCGCTATCCCAGCGGCCGATTGGCGGAATAAATTGACGCAAAAACTTTACCGGCACTTGAGTGGCTTTGATAATAAATTGTACTAGTTGGTTATGATAATCCCACTGTGCCCACTGCATAATAAGACGCAGTGCCACGATGCCCATATATAAACCAAATAAGGTGTCTATTAGGAAAGTAAGTGGATTACTAAAATAAGTACTAGGCATCATCTTCACCGAGTTGGTTCGCTAATTCACGAGAGCGCAGCGCCGCAGCGACAAGTGCATTTTCAAATAGGCCGCGTACACCACCATCTTCAAGTTCATGTAAGGCACGTTCAGTTGTGCCACCCGGAGAAGTAACTTGTTCACGAAGTGTGGCTGTTGACTCTTCACTTTCTAAGGCCATTTTTGCTGCACCAAATGCTGTTTGCAAGCAGAGTAATCGAGCTGTCTCAGGATCTAAACCCATTTCAGAAGCGGCAAACTCCATGGCTTCCATTACTAAGAAGAAATAAGCCGGACCACTACCAGACAAGGCGGTAACTGCATCCATCTTCGCTTCATCTTCCACCCATAATGCTAGGCCGACGGATCGTAAAATAGATTCTGCTAATTCATGTTGAGGAGTAGAAACAAAATCATTGGCACATAGGGCTGTCGCGCCTGCTTGAACTAATGATGGTGTATTAGGCATTGCTCGAACAATTGCTACATCATCTTGTTCTAACCAACGTGCAATATCATCAAGGCGAATTCCTGCTGCAATTGAGATTAATAATGTGTCTGAGTTCCACTCAGGTGCGAGCTGTCTTACTACAGACTGTAATTGTTGAGGCTTGACAGCGAGAATGAGTACATCACAATCTTGTGCGGCTTGAAGGTTACTACTATGAGTGTTCACAGGATATTTGTCAGTGAGCGCTTGCAAGCATAATGGTTCAGGATCAGACACATGAATATGCTGAGGGTTAAAACCATCCGTCACTAAGCCGCCAATAAGGCTGCGAGCCATATTGCCACCGCCGATAAATGTGATTTTACAGTCTTTCATAATGTAGGTTCCATATAAGGCTTGTTTGGGTTAAGTGATAGTTTACTTCTTATTGTCCTGTGAGTGTATGTCTGTTGCCAAAAAGTGCGGTACCAATACGCACCATCGTGCTGCCTTGGGCAATAGCGGCTTCCATATCTCCAGACATGCCCATTGATAAGGTATCAACAGATGGATATAAGGCTGCAAGCTGTGAGAATAATGCCTGTGCTTTGTGAAATGAAGATTGTTGTTTTTGCACATCATCTGTTTTTTGAGGAATGATCATCAAGCCTCGAAGTTCTAGATTATCAAGCTGACTGATTTGTTCTGCCAAGTTTAAGACTTCGTCTGAATTAACCCCTGACTTACTGGCTTCATCATCAATATTGACTTGAATGCATATATTTAACTTATCAACATTCAAGGGCCGTTGGTCTGATAAACGTCTGGCTATTTTAATGCGATCAATACTTTGTACCCAATCAAAGTGTGCAGCAATATCTTTTGTTTTATTGGATTGGATGGGACCAATAAAGTGCCATTCAAGGTCTAGGTCGGATAGCGCAGCAATTTTTGTTAGCGCTTCTTGTAAATAATTCTCACCAAAACAATGCTGGCCCATTTCAGCTATTTTCCGCAGGTCATCCGCAGGCCATGTTTTGCTAACCGCTAGTAATTGCACGCTTTGATGCGGCCTTTGCGCTTTATTTGTCGCACTTTTAATTGTGTCGAGAACCGTGTGAAGCTGAGTTTTTATCTCTGTCATGTTGCAAGCCTGTAGTGAGCGCGCTACCTTTACGTTAAGTACTTCCTAATGGAAGTGGACCATATAACTAAAAAAAGATTAGGGAACGGGATGGATATTACTGAATTGCTGACCTTTAGTGCAAAAAATAAAGCATCTGATTTACATATATCAGCCGGAGAGCCGCCAATGATTCGAGTTGATGGTGACATCAAGCGAATCAATTTGCCATCTATGGATCATAAAGAAGTATATGCAATGGTATACGACATTATGAATGATAAGCAGCGTAAAGATTATGAAGAGTTTCTGGAAACAGATTTCTCATTTGAAATACCAGGCCTTGCTCGCTTTCGTGTTAATGCTTTTAATCAAAACCGTGGTTGTGGTGCGGTTTTTAGAACAATCCCTTCTGAAGTCTTGAGTTTGGAAGCATTGGGTGCTCCAGCAATTTTCAAAGAAATCTCTGATAATCCTAAAGGAATTGTTCTTGTTACAGGGCCGACAGGTTCAGGTAAATCGACAACCTTGGCCGCGATGGTCGATTATAAAAATGATAAAGATAATGAACATATATTAACGATTGAAGATCCGATTGAGTTTGTTCATAAAAGTAAAAAATGTTTAGTTAACCAGCGCGAAGTTCATCGAGATACACTAGGTTTTAGTGAGGCTTTACGATCTGCTCTACGTCAGGATCCGGACATTATTCTTGTTGGTGAGTTGCGTGATCTTGAAACAATTCGACTTGCATTGACCGCGGCTGAAACAGGTCATTTAGTATTTGGTACATTACATACTTCCTCTGCTGCCAAAACAATTGACCGTATTATTGACGTATTCCCAGCGGCTGAAAAAGATATGGTGAGATCGATGTTATCGGAATCACTTCGTGCAGTCATTTCACAAACACTGATGAAGAAAGTCGGCGGTGGTCGTATTGCTGCCCACGAAATTATGATTGGTACACCGGCGATTCGAAACTTGATTCGAGAAGGTAAAGTGCCACAAATGTATTCAGCGATTCAAACGGGTGGTGCAGTAGGTATGCAAACATTAGATCAATGTATGCAAGACTTAGTTCGTAAGCAAAAAATAACCAAAGCAGAAGCACAGCCACGTGCGATTGAGAAGAATTTATTCCAGTAGGAGAATGATAGATGGATATCGTAACAATTTTAAAAGCAGCGGTGAAACATGACGCATCAGATATTTTCATCACTGCCGGACGCCCAGCCAGTTTAAAAGTAAATGGCCGCTTAGCGACTTTATCGCAAGATGTTTTGTCGGATGATGATGCGCGTGACTTAGTGATAAGCACGATGAGTGATTCACAAAAGAAAGAGTTTGAGCGTGATAAAGAATGTAACTATTCGATCAGTTCTGCTGGCGCGGGCCGTTTTCGTGCGAGTGCTCTTTATCAACGAAATAAAATAGCGATGGTATTGCGTCGTATTAAAGATGAAATTCCAACAATAGAAGAATTAAATGTGCCAGAGATTGTTAAAGAATTAGCAATGACCAAGCGAGGCATGATTATCTTTGTTGGTGCTACCGGTTGTGGTAAGTCGACAACCTTAGCTGCAATGGTAGGTTATCGAAATCAAAATAGTACGGGTCATATTTTAACAATTGAAGATCCGATAGAGTTTGATCATAAACATGGCGGCTGTGTGGTAACTCAGAGAGAAGTAGGGGTCGATACAGCGTCATATGGTATTGCCTTAAAAAACTCACTACGACAGGCACCTGATGTGATTATGATTGGTGAGATTCGAGCACGAGATACAATGGACTACGGTATTACTTTTGCTGAAACAGGACATTTATGTCTATCGACATTGCATGCCAACAACTCAAATCAGGCAATGGATCGAATTATTAACTTCTTCCCTGAAGAGCGACATAAGCAATTATTATTAGATTTATCTTTGAATTTGAAAGCGGTTGTTTCTCAACGCCTAATCCCTAGAAAAGATGGGGCAGGACGCTGTGTCGCAGTTGAAATTTTAATTAATACACCTTTGGTGGCGGACTTGATCGAGAAGGGAGATATTCCTGAGATTAAGGAGATAATGAAACGGTCTCGTGAACAGGGCATGCAGACTTTTGATCAAGCTATTTATGATCTTTATATGGACGATCAAATTACCTATGAAGATGCCTTGAAAAATGCAGATTCAGAAAATGAAGTACGTTTGATGATTAAGTTGGGACCTAAAGAAGGTGAAACAATAGGCGGCGATATTGATGGTTTGACTATTCAGCCAGATGAAGACGAATCAGGTCATGTCAAGTCGTGGTAATATTTGATAGAAATGCAGAGTTTAGACTAAGATAGACAGGCACTATAAATACCATTATCATATGGTTGGAATATAGAGATCCAGAGTTTGGATTAAAATACAGAGATTGGGTTCACATAAGTGACTCATTAAAATTTTTGAAGGACATAAAGAATGAAATCATTAGTTAAACTATCTGCAGTTGTACTTGCTGCAAGTTTATTAGCTGCGTGTGCTGGTCCAAGCAAACAGGCAGATCAAAACAACCTATTCTGTGCTATCGCTGGTGGTTTAGCGGGTGGAGCGGTTACTGGACTTGCTGTTGATGGTGGTGCTGCTGGTGGTGCTGTTGCCGGTGCTATGTTGGCATTACTTATATGTCCTCAAGATGAAGTCGCTGCCGCTGAGCCTGTAGCTGCCACAGCAGTATGTGCTGAAGAGCCAACTGCAGGTGCATTGTTGGATGCGCAAGGTTGTGCATTTGATTCAGATAACGATGGTGTTTTAGATGGCATCGATATGTGTGCTGATACACCAGAAGGTGTAAAAGTTGACCGTGTTGGTTGCCCACTAGATTCAGATAAAGATGGCGTAGCTGATTACCAAGACTTATGTCCAGCAACACCATTAGGTACAATCGTTGATACTGATGGTTGCCCGCTTCCAGGTGAAAAATTACTATCATTGACTGGTGTTAACTTTGCAACTAATAAAGCAGTGTTAACTACAGATGCTAAAAGTATTTTAGAGCAAGCAGTAACATTGCTTAAGAATACTGATTCTGTAATTGATGTGCGTGTTGAAGGTCACACTGATAGCCGTGGTTCAGATGCTTATAATATGACATTGTCACAAAAACGTGCTGAATCAGTAGTGGCTTACTTAGTATCTCAAGGCGTTGCAGCAAGCAGCTTAGTTCCAGTTGGTATGGGTGAATCAAGCCCTGTAGCAAACAATGACACTACAGCTGGTCAAGCGGCAAACCGTCGTGTTGATTTTGTTGTAAATCGTTAAGCTCTACTTCAAGTAGTTTTATAGAAAAGGCCCTTTATAGGGCCTTTTTTTTGGCTGATGATTATTGCATGACATCAGATTGTAGAACCCTAGATTTAATTAAGTAAGCGATATAAACCTTGCTGGTGGACTAGCTGTTCAGAGTCTTTGATGAGTTGTTGAAAGTCTTTTTCATTGATGGCTTTATCTAACTGGTGGTGGACCTGCTTAATATTCATTCCCGCTTTCATCTCTGGTCGATAGAGCAGTTTGAGTAATAACAAGTCTAAACCTGATAAATAGTCATCATGTGACTTATCATTAAATATTGATGGGAAGACTTTATCTGAATCATTAGGAAGCCCCATGATTTGGGTTAACTCTTCTACTACGCATGATAATAGCTTGGCATGTGCCCGAGCACGATCTACAGGGATAATAATAATTGCCTGTTTAATACTGCTATCAGGGAAAGTAGAAAAATGAGCTAGACATACGCTGTTACGAGAAAGGTCGATAATCAGCTGTTTATTATCGAGTAAGAAATCTTGTTTAAGCTCTTGGCTGATGAGTTCCTCTGTAGAGAAGATAATCCTTAGGTTTGCTTTATTGTCAGCTGAGGCAGGCTGTATTGTAGTATCAGTAATGCTTGCTAGATGTCTAAGATGTGTTTCGGTAATACGTTGGTGAAGATCTTTATCAGCTGTACGGTGAATGATGGAATAATATATGGGCTGAGTCCATTTCCGGACGGTACTGACTTCAGCAGAATATTCATTATTGAGAGCAATCTCAATGAAGCTATTGTGAATATATTCAGATTCTTGCCAGTGATGCTCATGAGCTATGGATGAGGTGCCAAATGCAAGTAGACCAGCGAATAAAAAATGGCGCGCCTGACAGGAATCGAACCTGTGACCCCCAGTTTCGGAAACTGGTACTCTATCCAACTGAGCTACAGGCGCATTCCTTGTAAACACTTGGTATCTCTACGAAAGCAAGAATGATCATTATACTAGTCATCCGTATCAAAAACTATATATTTCATATCTTAGAGTAAAAGAGTAATTATGACTTTACCTTCACCTGTAGAAGGTTGAGAGGTAAATAAGGAGGGGGTTTACTATCTTAAATTATAGTAGTATCTGCCTAGATACATGAGAAGTGATTTTAGAAAGGAGGTGAATTCTAAAATCATAGTATCAAAGCCGACTCTTGAGAAACGGCTTTTTTTATAGTAAATTACGCCTTGATATTCTTTAAAAGTGGTTAAGCTATGAAAGCTAGAATTACAGTCCTTACTCTGACTATTTTTATCAGTGCTTGTGCCATGGACTCCGTTCCAGTTACTACAGCTGATGGCAAGCAGGATTATACTATAAACTGCAATTCAGGTGTTGATTTGTGCCATAAAAAATCTGCTAAATTATGTCCTGCGGGCTACGATATTGTTGAGCACATTAAGGAATCATCTACAGTCATACCGCATTATGGTGAGTACCCAATGACACTTAATACTGAGAGCCTTATCATTGAGTGTAAGTAATAGAGCATAGAACCTTTAAATCACTCGATTTCACGGCCGTGAAACCGAGTAGTAGGTACCCAATAAGCAAAAAGCCGAACTTCTATAATGGAAGTTCGGCTTTTTTATGAGAGCAATGAGATAAAGAGCATTGCTAACCCAGCGATGGCATGACAGCCAATCGCTGGGTTATTTGAGATGCTTTATTTATGTTTTGGAGCTACTTTTTCAAGTTTCCAAATATCATTATTGTATTCTTCCATCGTGCGATCAGTAGAGAACTTACCACTGTATGCAGTATTAAGAATACTCATTGTCGTCCAACGTGTTTGATCTTGATATGCTAGGCCAGCTTGATGTTGAGCATCAATATAGCTACGGAAATCAGCAATGGTCATCCAAGGATCATTGTGGCTTGTGAAGGCGTTAATGATATTACCAAAACGATTTGGTTCATTTTGGTTGAAATAGCCACTTTCTAATAATTCAACAACACGTTTTAAATCTTTATCTTGAGCAATAACCGCTCGTGGATTGTAATTAACACGCTGTTGTTCAACTTCTTCTTCGTCTAAGCCAAAGAGGAAGAAGTTATCGTCACCGACTTCTTCACGAATTTCGATATTGGCACCATCTAATGTACCGATAGTCACTGCACCGTTCATCATGAACTTCATATTACCGGTACCAGATGCTTCTTTACCTGCAGTAGATACTTGTTCTGATAAGTCAGCAGCAGGACAAATAACTTCCATAGCAGATACTTGGTAGTTCGGTAGGAAGACAACTTTTAATAAACCATCAACATCAGGATCGTTATTAACGATATCAGCAACATTATTAATCAGTTTGATAATATCTTTTGCCATGGCATAACCAGGCGCAGCTTTACCACCAAACAATACAGCACGTTTAGCAATACCTTCTGAATCACCACGTTTAATACGATCATAAAGATGGATAACGTGAAGAACATTTAATAATTGGCGTTTATATTCATGGATACGTTTTACTTGAATATCAAACATAGCATCAGTATCGAAAGTTACACCAGTACGATCTTTAACAAGATCTGCTAGACGTTGTTTGTTTGCCACTTTTGCTTGATGCCATTGTTGCTGGAACAATGGTTCTTCAGCATGAGGTGCTAATTTGCTTAACTGACTAAGATCGGTGATCCATTTGTCACCAATAGTTTCAGATAATAATTGTTTTAACTCTGGATTACACCAAGCCATCCAACGACGTTGTGTTACACCATTGGTTTTATTGTTGAACTTGTTCGGCCAAAGTTGGTAGAAGTCGTTAAATAATCCTTTTTGTAATAACTCTGAGTGTAATGCTGCCACACCATTAACTGAGAAACTACCTACAATAGCTAAATGAGCCATGCGAATATTTTGCTGGTCGCCTTCTTCGATGATAGACATGCGAGCAAGACGCTCTTTATCTCCAGGCCATCTGCGAGCTACTTCACTTAAGAAGCGAGCATTGATTTCATAAATGATTTCTAAAACACGAGGCAATAAACGACCAAACATATTTACAGACCAACGCTCTAATGCCTCAGGCAATAAAGTATGGTTGGTGTAAGCCAGTGTGTTTGTTGTTATTTTCCATGCTTCATCCCACTCAAGACCATGTTCATCCATTAACAGGCGCATTAATTCTGCTACTGCTACAGTTGGATGAGTATCGTTCAGTTGGAAAACATTTTTCTCTGAGAAAGTATCAAATGATTCGCCATGAGTCGTCACCCAGTAATCAAGAATATCTTGTAAGCTAGAAGAGGCTAAGAAATACTGTTGGCGTAAACGTAATTCTTTACCGTTTTCACTTGTATCATTTGGATACAAGACCATGCTGATATTTTCAGCTTCATTTTTAGCCGCTACTGCTTCAGTGTATGAACCGGCATTGAAATCTTCTAAATTAAATTCATCTGTAGCAGTCGATTTCCATAAACGAAGTTTGTTTACAGTACCATTTTGGTAACCGGGGATAGGTAGATCATAAGGAACAGCTAATACGTCATTAGTGTTGACCCAATGGACTTTAGTTTTTCCATTACTATCTTTATGGTATTCAGTGTGACCACCGAATTTAATACGCTGGGTGAATTCTGGGCGTTCAAGCTCCCAAGGATTACCATCTCGTAACCAATGGTCAGGCATTTCAACTTGGTTACCTTGTTCGATACTTTGTTGGAACATACCGTATTCATAGCGAATACCGTAGCCTGTCACAGGAAGTTGTAATGTGGCACAGCTATCAATAAAACAAGCGGCAAGACGGCCTAAACCACCATTACCAAGTCCGGCATCATGTTCTAATTCAGTTAGCTCTTCAAAGTTCAAACCAAGATCGTGCATGGCTTTTTTGGCCGTGTCTTCTAGACCAAGGTTTAATGCTGCATTACCCATTGCACGACCCATCAAGAATTCCATTGATAGGTAATAAGCTTGTTTACACTTAGTTTCTGCATACGTGTGTTTAGTATGTTTCATGCGTTCAAACAGGCGATCACGTAAAGTCAGTGCAAGTGAAGAATATAAATAATGGCCAGATGCGCAGCCTCTATCTTGTGCTAAATGATTGCCGTAATAGCTTTTAAAATCATGTTCTAATGATTTTTTGTTCATTCCTAATTCAGGTGTATCGTATAAATCAGGGTTAGGGTTTACCGTGCATGCGTAGCGAGGGCTCATAAAAAGGGGCCTTAAAAGTTCTTAAAATATGTTTATTATTCTGGGTAAAAGCTTATAAAGCCATCACGATTGGGCATCGTTACCCGAGGTAGTGTTTCTTCATTGAGTTCAAAATCTTCAGCAATTATAGCATCTTGACTTAATATATAGGCACTCAGTGCATAAACTTCATCAGGAGTAAGTGAAAAGGGAGCATTAATCGGCATTGAACGACGAATATAATCAAATAGGGTGGTGGCATATGGCCAGTAACTATTCACTGTTTTCTCTGGATAATCACTAGTGAGTGAGCCAACTTCACCCATCAATGGATCTGCACTGGCACCAATACCCTCTGGGCCGTGACAAATAGCACATTTCAAGGCAAATATTTGTTTACCTTGTACTGCCATACCTTTGCCTTTTGGTAGTGCTTTACCATCTGGTGAAATACTGAGATTCCATTGTGCTTGTTGGCTTAGTGCTTCAGCAGGCTTTCCTAGTGATTGATAATCGCTTTTAGCATAGCTATAACTTGCTAATAAAAGAAGTAGTAAGGAGGTAAAAATCTTAGAAACCATAGACATGATTAATATCTCCTTCTTCAGTAATTTCCCAGCTAACGATTGCGTTGTAGTGGAAAAATCCATGTTTGCCTCGGTTTTCAATCAGTGCTTCTCGCGAGGGTTGAACATAGCCAGTTTCATCCGTTGCTCGGCTTTGTAGGATGGCATATTCACCTTGCCAATGCCACGGTAAGCTAAAGCGAGTAAATGCTTTATCGAGAACAGGGCCTTGTAACTCGGCATCGACCCAACTATCGCCACCATCAGCAGAAATCTCAACACGTGTAATCTTTCCTCGTCCAGACCAAGCAAGCCCTGAGATCTGATAGATGCCGGGATTATCTGGCAACATCATGCCTAATGACGGTGAAGTGATAAGAGATTTAGCTTCATTGATAAAGGTAAACTGGCGGGCGGAACCATCAGGCATTAATTCAGTATATTGAGATGTTTCATCACGCGACATAATGGGTTCATCTGTTAGGCGTAATTGTCGTAGCCATTTAACATTCAAAATACCTTCCCATCCAGGCAGAACCAAGCGCATGGGATAACCATTTTCAGGTCTTAACCGTTCACCATTTTGGTAAAGAGCAAGTAGGGCGTCATCAAGCAGTTTTTCAAGCGGGATACTGATATTTAATGCCGCAGCATCGGCACCTTCAGCGATCACCCATTTAGCGGCCGTTTGAATGCCTGCTTCTTTGAGTAAAAGTTTAAGGGGGATGCCCGTCCATTCTGCATTAGACACAAGTCCATGTGCATAGCCAGCTTGAGATTGAATTGGGTTACTACGCCAGCCACTATTACTATTGCCGCCACACTCGATAAAGCATGTTCGCGAGACCATGGGATAGCGCATTAAGCTTTTAACGTCAAAGCTAATGGGTTTATCGACTAAACCGTCGATGAGTAGAATATGTTGTTCAGGATCAATTTGAGGTACACCATTATGATGACGTTCATAGTGCAAGCCATTGGGAGTAATGGTGCCTTGTAGATCATGCAAAGGTGTCCAAGAAACACCATTGCCTGGTGCAGCAGGATTGGCTGAGATCCAGCGGATAACCTGTTGTTCATGTTTGGATGGTTGACCATAATTTCCAAACTCGCCACCAGGTGCTCGCATCCACTCAGGTAAATCATCGGGGAATTCGAGTTTATCTGCATTAGCTAAGACGGGCAGACTGACTGTGCCTGCTAACGCTCCACCCAAAGCGGCTTTTTGTAAAAACTGACGACGACTTTGTGTTGGGGGCTTGTTCACAACAATAATCCTTATTCTGAGACCTTTTCACGGGTCGTCTTTTTCGCCATAGTGGCGTTAAAAACAGTCTAAAAATGCTCATTTACACTAGTAAACTGCGCTTTTGTCGACGATTTTTGCCTTACTACGACAAAAAATACTTATCGTGCAAAGCTCTCATTCTGATTGTTTGGCTTCTTCAGTTTCTTTAGGTATTCCAGAGATATCTTCATCGGGAATGAACCAGCGATCGAGTTGCTCAATAGCTTCTTCTTTACCCGACTTTTTTAATGAAGAGAATAATTGGACACCTGACTTTAGATTTTGTTCTTGTAGCTTAGCCTTCACTTGGTGAAGTGTAGCCATGGCGGCACCATGTTTAAGTTTGTCAGATTTGGTCAGTAAAATATGAACATCTAATTCCGCATTGTTCGCCCATTTGATCATTTGTAAATCAAACTCTTTAAGTGGATGACGTATATCCATCATTAACATCAGGCCGCGTAAGGATTGTCGCGATTCAAGATATTTTCCTAAAGTTTGCTGCCAACGAATCTTCATTTGTTCAGGTACTTTGGCGTAACCGTAGCCGGGTAAATCAACTAAAGCACGATCGTCATCCATCGCAAAAAAGTTAATCATTTGAGTCCGGCCAGGTGTTTTACTAATTCTTGCGAGTGATTTTTGATCGGCAATGGTATTGATCGCACTTGATTTACCAGCATTGGAGCGCCCTGCAAATGCGACCTCAATTCCCCTATCTACTGGCAGTTCTGATAGTTGGGTGGCACTAATCGTGTAGTGGGCTTGGCGATAAATTTGTGACATTAGTAGTGACTCATGGTGCAAAAAAACAGTAATAAGAGTAGCATATCCGGAGTTTTATTTAATTGAATGTTCAATTTGGGAATGACGATGAGAAAATTGTTAATAACAACGCTGGCGTTTTTAACTTTGGGTGCAGTTGCTCCAAGTATGGCGGCAGGTGATGCTTCAGCTGGAAAAGGTAAGGCTGCTCTTTGTGCAGCATGTCATGGTATGGATGGAAATAGTCCTTCGGATATGTTCCCAAAATTAGCCGGCCAAGGCGAAGCTTATTTAGTAAAGCAACTAAATGAATTTAAAAGTGGTGTTCGTAATAATGCTGTAATGGCACCAATGGTTGCAGCTTTATCTGAGCAAGATATGGCAGATTTAGCGGCTTATTATGCAGGCCAAAACACAGCGCCAGCGGCAACATCGGAAGATTTAGTTGTAGCAGGTCAAACCGTTTATCGTGCGGGTAACAAAGAGTCTGGTCTTCCTGCATGTATGGCATGTCATGGCCCAACAGGAGCAGGTGTTCCTTCTGCGAAGTGGCCAGCATTATCAGGTCAACATGCGGCATATATTGAAGCGCAATTAAAATCATTTGCTGCAGGCACACGTAGTAATGATCCAAACGACATGATGCGTGATATTGCTGGAAAAATGACAGCAGATGAAATTAAAGCTGTAGCAAGTTATGTTGCTGGCTTACATTAAAATGTAAGATTATTGGAAAGCCGCAAATACCCAAGTAACTTCAAATTTCAGTTTTCAGAACGAAAGCTAGAAAGTCAGCGCTACGTTGTAATGTTTGATAAGGACTAGTCATTACCTGCACATTCCGCCTTGCTCTGACTTCCTATTTTTTCCCTGAAACCCTATACTTTGAAGTAACTTAGGTATAGGTGAAACAACCATGCGGCTTTTTTTATATTTGGCATTTGATAATGCCAGTTTTAAATGGTTAACCTTCTATGTCTGATGATAGTCACCCCAAACTTCCTCGCCATACTTTAGGCCAAAGAATATTCCATTTTCTTGGCTCAATGGATTTGGCCATAACGCTGTTGCTTGCACTGGCAATTGCATCGGTTATTGGAACGGTACTCCAACAAAATCAGCCTTATACAGATTATTTAATTAAATTTGGACCATTCTGGTTTGATGTTTTTGAATCTGCTGGGCTTTATGATGTGTATAGCGCCTTATGGTTTTTAGCTATATTGACCTTATTAGTTATTTCGACATCAGTCTGCGTATTTCGCCATACCCCAAGCATGATAAAAGACATGTGGAATTTACGAACACATGTGCAAGAAAAGTCACTCCGAGCAATGAGTCATAGTCAGGAGTGGGATGTTAGTTCTTCCGTTGATGATAGTGTTAATAAGTTAGCAACTGAATTAAGTCAGCAAGGTTTCCGAGTTAAACAAACAGCAAAAGAAGAGGGGATCTTAATATCTTCTATGCGTGGAGGAATGAATCGCTTAGGTTATATATTCACTCATGTGGCGATTATTATTATATGCCTAGGTGGCTTGTTAGACAGTAATTTACCTTTAAAACTTGCTGAATGGCAGGGGCGAATTCAAATTGAGACTCGCGACCTGGCTACCAAAGATATACCTGCTATAAGTCGATTGCCTGTGGGGTCTAATGCCTTTAGAGGCAGTATTCATATTCCAGAAGGACGCTCAGCTGAAGTTGCATTTTTGGCCATGCGAGACGGTTATTTGGTGCAAGAATTACCTTTCAAGTTAGAAGTCAGAGATTTCCGTATTGAACATTATGCCACTGGGCAACCAAAGTCTTTTGAAACAGACTTAGTATTATTTGATGATGAGCTAGAACAGCCTTTAGAAGTCACTATCTCTGTAAACCATCCATTGATATATAAAGGTTATGCTATTTACCAAGCAAGCTTTAGTGATGGTGGAACAGGTTTGTCATTAGAAGCATGGCCACTAGATAGTGGCGCAGGAAGTAAGCCTTTTAGTTTTGAGACTAAGGTGTTTGAAAATAAACAAATGCATTGGGGAGATGAGAGTGCACGTCTAGAAGTATTATCTTTCCGACCATTTAATATTAATCCCGACCCAACGGAAGATGATCCAGATAACCTTCGTAATTTTGGACCTAGTTTTGGTTTTAAATTACGTTCGAAAACAGGTGAAGCTCGTGAATATTTAAACTATATGCTGCCAGTGCCACGTAATGGTCGTGATTTCTACTTAAGTGGTGTTCGCTCTAGTCAGGCAGAAGAATTTGGTTATTTATATCTTCCACTAGATTCAGATGGAGGCCTTACTGCTTTTAACCAATTCCTTAAACGTTTATATAACGCCGAAACTATCGAATCAGTCGCCCACCAAATGATGTTAGAAACCTTGGCATCTGTTGAAAATAAAGATGATGATTTAGAGCAGAGTTTAGAGAGCTCATTAATAAGTCTTGTCGCTATGTTTATGAGTGGTGGCTTTTCTGAAGTGGCCACCTTTATTGATACAACTTTGCCTGAGGCAGAACGTGAAACTTTAGGCTCCGCTTATTTAAGTATGTTACGTGAGATGTTAGCAAGGCTTTATTTTAGTGGGTTTGAGCAGCCGGAATCAGATGCGGATAGTGAGCAACAACTGACATTTTTGCAAGATGCGGTTGATGCCATTGGTAGTTTCTCTCGCTATGGTTCACCGGTATATTTTGAATTGACTGATTTCGACCATGTCGAAGCCAGTGGTCTGCAAGTGACCCATGCACCGGGTAAATCTACAGTGTATTTAGGCTGTGCCTTGTTAATTATTGGCGTGTTTTTACTATTTTACTTACCACAGCGTCGCTTTTGGGCAATAGTAAAGAAAAAAGCTAATGGTTCAAATATAGTCTTAGCCGGAATGAGTAATCGAAACCCTCGTGAATTTGATTTATTCTTTGAACAGATTAGTGAGCAATTAAAGCAGGTGTCAGGGAACTCTTAGTCAACAATAAGGTTCTTAGTCTTGTATAAAATAGAGAGTAGTTAATGAGTAATCGAATAAACGCACTTAATACTGATAATGACACCGCCTTAGCCCAATGGTCATGGCGTGGATTGATGGCTATCGCAGCCATTGTTTTGTTACAATTATATTCAAGTGTATTTGATAGTTATGAAATTGGTATCGTTGTGTTAACAGCAGTAAGTTTGGCCTTATTAGGTCAAAACTGGCCTGGTTTTCGCCGTCATGTCATTGCGGTCACAATACTCAGTTTCATAGCGCTATGGCTCTATGGACAAGATCTTAGTTTAGGTGAAACAGACTTCTTTTTGAGTTATATTTTGGCTAGTCAATCAGCATTCATGTGGATGAGTGCCTTATTTGTGATGGCCACTTTCGCTTATTTTACTGGCTTATTGATGCGATCAAGTTTTACTGAGAAAGTAGCGTCAGGATTAACATGGTCTGCAGCTACAATGGGTATGATTGGCCTAATGGTTCGCTGGCGTGAATCTTACCTAATCAGTCATGATGTGGGTCATATTCCCGTTAGTAATTTATATGAAGTCTTTATTCTTTTTGCCATCATTACTGCATTACTTTATTTGTTCTATGAACGCCGTTACCAAACGCGTAGCCTAGGTGGCTTTGTATTGTTGGTTATTACTGCCGCTGTTGCTTTCCAACTTTGGTACACATTTGAAAAGCAAGCTCATGAGATTCAGCCTTTAGTTCCTGCATTGCAAAGTTATTGGATGAAGATTCATGTACCCGCCAATTTTGTGGGTTATGGTGCTTTTGCTATGGCAGCGATGATAGGTGTCGCCTATTTATTAAAATCATGGCGTCAGACTGCCAATCCTCAGGGTTTATTGGCAAATGTACTACCTGACCTAAGCATGATGGATGATTTGATGTATAAATCTATTGCATTAGGTTTTGCATTTTTCACAGTGGCAACCGTTTTGGGTGCCTTATGGGCTGCTGAAGCATGGGGTGGCTACTGGTCGTGGGATCCTAAAGAAACATGGGCTTTAATTGTTTGGTTAAATTATGCTGCATGGTTACATATGAGAATGACAAAAGGTTGGCATGGTAGACCAATGGCATGGTGGGCGGTAATAGGCCTATTTGTGACTTTATTCGCCTTCCTAGGCGTAAATATGTTTTTGTCAGGTTTACACTCTTACGGCACGCTATAAATACGTAGAACTTCTAAATAGTTAATTGAACAAAGGATATATCAATATGAACAAAATGATTAAAGCAGCACTATTATTAAGTGCATCATTATTACCCCTGTCATCAATGGCAATGCCGGAAGCATTTATTGATGGTGTACATTACAAAGCAACGCCTACTCGATTAGCGACAAATTCAGAAGATAAGATTGAAGTTATTGAGTTATTTTCTTATAGCTGTCCTCATTGCTTCAATTTAGATCCTCAAGTACAGTTATGGAAAGAAACGCTACCAGAAAATGTGACATTTACACATGTTCCAGCTATTTTCCGTGATAGTTGGTTGCAGTTAGCTCGTGTATTTTATGCCGCTGAAGCAACGGGTGATTTAGAAAAGTTACACCCATTATTATTTAATGCTATTCATGTTGAAAAACGTCGCCTGCAGACGGAAGAACAGTTACTTGATTTTGTTGCAGAGCAAGATATCGATCGTGATGCATTTGCTAAAACAATGAAATCAATGAGCGTAGTTTCTAAAGTTAAAAAAGCATTAATGCTGAGTCAAACATCAGGTATTACAGGTGTTCCAGCAATGATCGTTAACGGTCAATATCGTACGGATGCACCTTTAGCGGGTGGAATGCCAGAGATGTTAAAAACAGTAGATTATTTGATTCAAAAAGAATCGACGAAATAAGATTATATTTTGCTGGGTTGGGTTAAATTATCAAGCTACAACTTGAGGTTTAATCCCGCTTAATGAGTCGATGTAGGTCGGGTTTTAACCCGACAATGTTGGACTAAAGTCCAACCTACGTAAGGATGAAAATATCAACTCGGTAGATTCTTTAAGAATCTGCAATACAGCGGTTACGCCCGGTTTCTTTAGAACGATAAAGTGCCGCATCAGCCCGTTTAAATACATCATCAATCGTATCATTAGGGCGGAAAGTGGCTAACCCTGCAGAAGCAGTGATTGGCACCGGTTTATTTTCATAATGGAACTTAGAGGTTTCTATTTTAACTCTAATTTTATTAGCTAAGATCAGAGCATCTTCTAAGCGAGTTTCAGGAAAAATACCAACAAATTCCTCACCGCCAAATCGTGCAATAAAATCTGCATCTCGTGTTGCTTGCATAAAAATACGAGCAATGGTTTTTAAGACTTTATCACCAGCAGCATGACCATACTCATCATTAACGCGTTTAAAAAAGTCGATATCCCATACTACGAGGCTCAAAGGTTTTTGGTAACGCTGCCAGCGAACAAATTCTTTTTCTAAATCTTCGTTCAGTGCTTGGCGATTCCAAATTCCAGTTAAAGCATCTTTAAGTGCCAGTTCGCGAGAATCTTCGGCTGCTTGGCGCAACTCTGTACTTTCTTGCTCCATCTCTTGTAGGCGGTGATTAAGAGTTTTAATTTGACGCTGGGATTGTTCAAAACGATTATGGTCTGATTTTCGATATTTTTGGAAGTGTTGATTAAGCACATCAAGTTTTCCGCTTACCGACGATTTTAGTTGCTCTAAATCATCGGCTTGTTCGACATGAGAACGTAATCCTAACACCTCATCTTCAACAGCCTTACTAATAATAGTCCGCTCTTCAAATGCTTTATTATCTTCATCACTTGTTTGCCTGATGTGTTTATCAAGTTCAGCTAAGCGTGATGTGAGTGTTTTTAAAAACGCTTCATACTCTTGTTTTTCAGTAACAGCTTGTGAGCCTAAACTACTGACAATTTCAGCAATATCATTAATGACTTTAGGAATTTGAGACTCTTCAATACCTGTTTCTATTTGATGGCGAATCTTGGTCGCTTTTTTACTTAGATCTGTGGGTAGTGATAGGCGTTCGAGCAATTGCATTAATACAAGATGTGTTGGTATTTCGTGTTCACTGATTTCATCAATAGAAAAAGGTTCATCTTCATTTTGTGATTCAGTTTCCTCTGACTCACCAGAAAGACTTTCAATATCACCTACAGCCTTTCCTCGGCCAAAAATATTAAAGCCTAAACCAGAAGATGATTTCTTTGATGATGAATTTATGCAGCTATCTAATAATGATAAAAGATCAGGCATGACTGCTGAGACTTTTTCATTATCAGTTGATTTAAACTGTTTAGAGAGCGTTTTCGCCTCAGATTTGAAAGGTTTGGGAAGTTTTAAATTACTTAATAAATCAGCGAGTATTTGTCCCGTTGATTGAGTGTCCTCCTGGCTCTTACTACTCTCCATTCTAGCAATAGCTTTTTCCATTTGCTCTAGAATATGTTCAATTTTGATTTGATCACTTTTACCACGTAACACGCTACGTAATGATTTGAGCTGTCTATCAAGTGCAGGATCAAGCCCTTGTGCTGCTAATGCTAAGCGACCTAAGCTACGTTGTAGTAGCTCATCATATGTTTGTTGTTTTTCGAGATCGGTGATGGATTGATAATACTTTTGTTTCCATTCTTCAAGTTGCTGAGTTATATCATTCGCCATCGACAAAATCCTTTATTTACAGTGCGGCTGGTGCGGCTTGTTTGTTAGGAGAATTAGAGTTCTCAATATCTACTGTTGTATCGCTATCTGAAAGTGGAGCTTGCAATAAAATATCATAATAACGGCGAATATTTTCAATATAACGAACAGGTTCGCCGCCACGTGCATAACCGTGACGAGTTTGTGTATACCATTTCTTCTTAGAGAGTAGAGGTAAATACTGCCTTACATCTGTCCATAAATTAGGGTTTTTACCATCTTTCTGAGTGAGTACTCGAGCATCTTCTAAGTGGCCAAGACCTACGTTGTAAGAGGCTAATGCCATCCATTGCCTATCTTCATCACTTTCAATTTTATCAGGAAGACGTTTTCGAATTGATGCTAAATATGCCGCACCAGCAGGAATACTTTGTACTGGGTCTTCACGATCCTTAATCTTCATTTGTTTGGCCGTAGCAAGGGTGAGCATCATCAGACCTCGTACCCCAGTACTAGATACCGCTTCTCGATCCCAATGTGATTCTTGATATGAAATAGCAGCAAGTAGTCGCCAGTCAAAGCCATATTCCTCACCAGCTTGCTCAAACAAAGCTTGGTATTCAGGAAGGTGAGTTAAAATTCGACGGTGAATGGCACGTGTATCAATATAATCAAAGCGACGGATATGCCCGTAATATTTTTCTATTAAACGATCGAGATCGCCAGATTCATCCATTTGTTCAAAAAAGACTGCCATCTCATTATAAAGAGAACCATCTTCTGCCAGCGGCATTGCCCATGCAAGAGGCTGAGGTTCAGAAATATTAAAGGCGACGCGTAGCTCAGGAAAAAGTGGACGATTAGCTGCAATTTCATTGGAATCTGCAATGGTGTAATCAATCATTTCCAGCTGCACTAGTTCCAGTAGCCCACTACTCTCTAGCTCAGTGTTTTCTGTCCAGCTGAGCTCAGGTATTTCTTGTGAATGTGATGTGAGTTGTTCAACATGGCTACTATTGGCAACAACTTCTAATTGACCATCTGCCAATTTGGTAAGATTCTTAGGCTTTTTTGTACCTTGGCGATAAACCAGTTGTTGAGTCACTTCTTGATAGACAGGGCCGAAACGAATGATATCTTTACGTGCCGGGGTGATAGTGAGTCCGGCAGCTGCAATGTCAGCTTTACCTTGTTCGATTAGGTGGAGCATATTGCCTAGGTTGTCTGGCACAATAATTTTGAGCTTAACATTGAGATGGTCAGCAAAACGCTGAGCAAGCTCGTATTCAAAACCGGCTAATTCTTCGCCTTTAATATAGTAGCTTGTTGGTCCATAGCGACTAAGTACTCGTAGTTCACCACGTTCTCTAATTTCTTCGAGATGAGGTTGAGCCTCACTACAAGCAATTAGGAAAGTTAATGATACAAGTAATAGGCTAAAAAATTTCAAATAACGCTCCTGATAAATCGGATAATTGATTATCTCTTGATATGACCAGTTTTGCACTGTTTAAGTTTTATTTATACCAAGCATCTTTATTTATCATGGGTATATAACTAATCATATTGTTTTTAATCGCTTTTTTTATAAATAGACTATAATTCCCTCTCTTTTTAGCTTGAGATGTTTTTTATGAATGCGCCAGAATTACTTTTGCCTGCAGGTAGCTTGCAGCATATGCGCTATGCTTATGCCTATGGGGCTGATGCTGTCTATGCCGGACAACCTAGGTACAGCCTACGTGTGCGTAATAATGACTTTCATAAATTAGAAGTGTTAGACCAAGGTATACAAGAAGCTCATGCCTTAGGAAAACAGTTTTTTGTAGCCAGCAATATCATGCCGCATAACGCTAAAATAAAAACCTATATGGCTGACATGGAACCCGTTATTGCTATGAAACCAGATGCCATTATTATGGCCGACCCCGGTTTGATTATGATGGTGCGTGAACGCTGGCCTGAAATGCCTATTCATTTATCTGTTCAAGCCAATACAGTAAACTGGCAGGCAGTGAAGTTTTGGCACTCAGTAGGCGTAAGCCGAGTGATTCTCTCTCGTGAATTATCACTTGATGAAATTGAAGAAATTCGCCAACTTTGTCCAGAGATGGAAATAGAAGTATTTGTCCATGGTGCATTATGTATCGCTTATTCTGGACGGTGTTTATTATCAGGCTACTTTAATCATCGTGATCCTAATCAAGGTTCATGTACTAACTCATGTCGTTGGGATTATAAAACACAGAGTAGTGATGGTAATGATGATTCACCACAGAAGATTGAATTTAAGGCCTTTGATGCGATGGAAAATCAAAATGCCTTCTCAGGTTGTGGTGGCCAAGAGCGTCACCCTTTGGCTGATGATATTTACCTGATTGAAGAAGCTAATCGACCGGGTGAATTGATGCCTATCTTTGAAGATGAGCATGGCACCTACATCATGAACTCAAAAGATTTGCGTGCGATTCAACATATTGAACGTTTGGCGAAAATTGGTGTGGATTCACTAAAAATAGAAGGGCGTACTAAGTCGATTTATTATGTATCTCGTACAGCACAAATTTATCGCCATGCTATTAATGATGCGGTAGCTGGCCGAAAGTTTGACCCAACATTGATCGGTAAGTTAGATAATTTAGCGAATCGTGGTTATACCGATGGTTTTTATCAACGTCATCCAACGCAAGAACAGCAAAACTATATGGAAGGTTACTCAAGTAGTGATCGTCAGCAATATGTAGGTGAAATCATCGGTTATGATTCAGCGAACCAATGTTTAGATATTGATGTTAAAAACAAGTTTTCTGTTGGCGACAAATTAGAATTGATCTTGCCTGAAGGTAATGTTGAATTTACTTTGGATAAGTTGATTAATAAAGACGGTGAGACGATTGATGTTGCCCCAGGTAGTGGACATCAAGTGAAGGTTCCCTACACAGGAACAATCCCTGAGAAAGGTTTGT
>Ga0209707_1000150_pt1 | contig 47670 bp, 43 predicted proteins | sample EN4Hudsemesocosm_FD_184630 | JGI IMG/M metagenome (GOLD analysis project Ga0209707, IMG submission 184630) | Methane-oxidizing microbial communities from mesocosms in the Hudson Canyon - EN4B Hudson Canyon (SPAdes) (version 2) | ecosystem: Environmental > Aquatic > Marine > Cold seeps | place... | reverse complement strand
ATTCTAAGCCAGCGGCGAGATTTGGCAGTGCTTCGCAAGGATGTTATTGAAATGCGAGAAAAAATGCGAGACTCACTGGGAACCAAAACACCAGAAGGGCAGTCGCCAGAAGTTTTTCATGTGAAGCATGATGTCGGTGGTATTGTTGATATTGAGTTTCTTTGTCAATTTGCGGTACTAGGGTGGTCTCATCAATTTCCTGAAATGTTACAGTGGTCTGATAATATTCGGGTTTTAGAGTCTATGGCGCAATGCGGTTTACTTGATGCAGATGTATCAGAGCAATTGACAGAAAATTATAAATCTATGCGGTCTGTCATTCACAAAAGAGCCTTACAAAAACTGAATAGTCGGGTTGAGCCTGATGCCTTTACTTCAGAAAGGGGTTATGTAAGCTCAAGGTGGAATGAGTTTGTTGTTCAGGGGGAGTCTGGCAATCTATAAAAATTATCAGTAAAGCTGGTTTTTAGGGGCATGTATTAATGGTAAGCTAGCGTCAATTATATATTGGCTCAGTACCTCATGGATTTTGGAGTAGTTTAGAATGTCGATGGCCTATCGTGGTGACGAAGAGTGCAATTTCAAGTGGTTAATGATTGTTGAATAACTTGCGCGTAGACAAGCCTATCGTAGTTTGGTTTTTTACCGACGACAAGCCTGGACACTTAAATCAGTTGAAGGGGTTGGAGTCTCGTTTGTCTGTGCATGTTAAAATTGAAGCTCGTTGGTTTTCAATTTCGAATAAGAAAATTAGCTGGTTTGATACCCTGTTAAAGCGTTTTTCCTATGATGGTGAGCAAGCTCCTGACCTCGTTGTAGGTGCAGGTAGGAGAACGCACAAATACTTAGTGGCAGCTAAACGTAGCTATGATTGTTTCTCTCTTGTTTTGATGAGACCTTCCTTACCATTAACCTTGTTTGATGCTGCAGTGATCCCAGAGCACGATAGCCCTGCTGTTAAAAATAATATTTTAGTTACAGTTGGGGTGCTCAATAATATTGTCCCCAGAGACCTAAATGCTCAGAGTAATGCATCCAAAAAACGTGGCTTGATTCTAATTGGTGGAGAATCTAAACATTATATTTGGGATGATGAATTCATCCTTCAGCAGCTTGAATCAATTGTAGCAAGTTCTAATAATGTAGAAGAATGGATATTAGGTAATTCTCGTAGGACACCAGATTCTTTTTTAGCTTTACTTAAAGAAAAAAACTTTTCAAAGTTGAACGTTGTTGAGCATCAAAATACTGATAGTTCATGGTTGCCAAAGCAAATGGCTAACTCTGAACGTATCTGGGTTACACCTGACAGTGTATCTATGGTTTATGAAGCTATTACGTCGGGTGGGGTAACTTCCATTTTTGAGCTTAAGCCAAAGAAGGAAACTAGGGTTGTTAAAGGTGTAAATCACCTGTTGAAAACAAAAATGTTATCGAAGTGGCCAGATATTGAAACTGTTCGCCAGCCTTCTGCTTTGTGGGAGGCTGAACGGGTTGCTGTTTGGTTATTGCAACGGTTGTTTATGAATGGTGGTAAGTGACTCTTCGCTATCTATGAATTAATTTTACACTGAACTTATTTGATGAATTGCCTGGGAAAGGGCGTTATATTTTTATGTTTAAAAAATTTAAACAAAGGCGTAAAGCTCGTCAAAACGAGTGGCTATACCGGCAGCAGTCTATGGTAACCTCGGTTGCGTATAGAGACTCTGCGCTTAACTCCGAGTTATCTGGTGTGGGTAATAATTTAGAAAACGAAATTATTGTTTCGTTCACTAGTTTTAATGCTCGAATTAATGATGTTTATCTAACTGTCGAAAGTATTTTTCAGCAGTCATTAAAAGCTGATAAAGTCATTCTGTGGCTCTCAACGGAAAATTTTCCAAATAAAGAATTGGACCTTCCTGAGATTCTGAAAAAACAAAGTCTGAGAGGCTTGGATATTTGTTTCGTTGATGAAGATATCGGAGCGTATAAAAAAATCTATTATGCGCTTAAAAAGTATCCAAATAGTCTGATTTTGACCATAGATGACGATATTTTATACCCCTTAGATATGATTGATCAGCTGTATAGGGCTTACCGTGTAGAACCTACAATTATTCATTGTCATAGAGCACACCGTATAACATTTGATGACTCTGGTCGTTTGTTGCCTTATTTGAGCTGGGTTAAATCAGTGTCTGCAGATCAAGCTGGCTTAGATGTTTTCCCTACAGGCATTGGTGGGGTATTGTATTTTTCTGGATGTTTTGATGATGAGGTGCTTAATAAAGATGCCTTTCAGAGGATGGCTCCTAATGCAGATGATATATGGCTAAAAGCAATGTCTTTGAAGAAAGGGGTCTGCTGTAAGCCAATAGAAGACCCTAAGCATTGGAAGTCAAAATTTTTAATGATTGAAGGCTCTCAGAACGACTCGTTGGCTAGCTTAAATAAATCTAAGACAAGTGGAAATGATGCAAAGTTAAAGGCTGTGTTTGGTTATTATGGCTTATGGGAAAGCTTTCAATGATTAAGCGAAAGCTAAAAGTAGTTCAGGTTTTACCTGAACTAAATGCCGGTGGCGTGGAACGAGGCACTGTTGAGTTTGCTCGTGAACTTGCCCAGGCAGGGCATGAATCTTTCGTTATCTCTAACGGTGGTCGTCAAGTCGCACGTTTGGAGTCTGAAGGCTCACAACACATTACAATGCCTGTGCACAAAAAAGCCTTAAGCTCATTTCTGCAAGTAAGACCCATGCGGCGCTTATTGGAAGAGTTGAAACCTGATGTGATTCATGTCCGCTCTCGGCTACCTGCCTGGATCGTATGGCTAGCATGGCGAAAAATGAATCCTGCAACACGGCCTAAGCTAATATCTACATTTCATGGCATGTATTCCGTTAATGCTTATAGCGCAATCATGGCTAAATCTGAGCAGGTTATTTCTATTTCAGATTGTGTGAGTGATTATATTCGCATAAATTATTCTGTTGCCCCCGGTAAACTGACCAGGATCTATCGGGGCTTGGATCGAGGTGCATTTGGCGGAGATTCAAATATTGATAAGTGGAAAGAGGAGCTATTTTCAGAGTATCCACAGTTCAAAAATAAGAAGCTCATTCTTATGCCTGGCAGACTTACTCGCTGGAAAGGCCAGGAAGCTTTCTTAGATATGATGAAGCAACTGATTACCATGGACTCAAGATGCCATGGTGTGATTATTGGTGAAGCTGAACCGAATAAAGAGCATTACCTTCAAGAGTTAACTGATCAATGCTCTCGTTTAGGTTTAGATGACGTTGTAACTTTTGTGGGGCACCGCTCCGATATCAATAATTTTTATACCTTGTCAGCGGTAACTTGTCATATGTCTAACAAGGCAGAGCCTTTTGGGCGGACGGTTCCTGAGGCGCTTGCGTCCGGCGCTCCGGTTGTTGCCTATGATAGAGGGGGGGCCAGTGAGTCTTTAAAAGCAGGTTTTCCTGAAGGACTTGTTCCTGCGGATGATATCAGCAAATTTGCTCAGAAAGTGGCTGATTTATTAGATGCAGAGGTTAAAATACATTTGCCTAATGAGTTTTATTTGGATTTTCAGGCTCGCGAAACGCTGAATGTATACTATCACGCGCTCAGCAGCTGATTGTCAGTATATTTTAAAGAGATTCTATTATGAGAGTTCTTCATATTGCTTACCAGCAATTGCGTCGTTACGGAAAAACACGAGTTAGTTGGGCGCAAAAACTGACCTTCGGACTAATTAAAAACGATCACTATACTCAAACATTCAGCGATAGAGATGTGGCTGCATTTGAGGCGCCTCTAGGTATTCGGGATTTAGGCAAAAAAACGGCCAATAAACGTTTATTGGAAATGGTGGATGCGGTAGAGCCCGACTTAGTAATTGCCGGGCACTGCGATATGATCACTAATGAGACTTTGGCTGAAATAAAAAAACGTCACCCTAATTGCGCAATCGCACATTGCAATAATGACCCTCTTTTTGTTCCTAGCAATGTTGAGCGTATTAAATATAGAGCCGAAGTTGCAGATGCTATTTTTATTTCTACAGGACGTCGTGAGCTAAATATGTTCGAGGGTATTGGTGCACGTGTTTATCACATGCCTAACCCAGTAGAAGCGTCTGTAGAGTGTATGGATAATTCGCAGCGCACAGATTTGCCTATAGATTTGCTGTTTTGCAGCAATAGTGCAAATTTCACTTCTCGTTTGGAAATGATCGGTCGTTTTAAAGACTCGCTTGCTAGTGAAATGAACTTTAAAACCTATGGTAGCTTTGGTGAGGCACCCGTGTGGGGTCGAGATTATGACCGAGCCTTAGCTAATACTAAAATGGGTTTGAACTTGAATCGTCAGGAGGGGCACTACTGGTATTCATCTGCTCGTATGGCGCAATTGGCCGGTAACGGTATTCTGCAGTTTACTCATGACGACTTACGCTTTGATGAGCTTCTACCACCGGAAAGTGCTGTTTACTTTAAAGGTGAAGATGACTTGCTAGCGAAGATTCGGGAGTTTCATAATGACGATGCTAAAAGGCAGGTATGGGCAAAAAATGCACGTGATTTTTTCCATGAAGAGATGAACTCTAAGTTGAATGCACAATATATATTAGAAGCATCACTACAAATTCCTTTTAGCCATGATTATGCATGGGCGAGAGATATTAACTTAGATGGTTCGATGAAATGAGTCTCAGTTTATCAGGAATAGAGCCCTTCGCTCAGGGAGGTAACAGGCTTTGCTTTGTTCATCCCGACAACCAAAACCGGTGCATAAAAGTTCGCAGACCTGATTTTACGCTTGAGGATCGTCGACGTAAAAAAGGCTTTCCAAAGAACCTAAAGCCTCTTTCCAGTTTTGATGATAATGCTGAAGAATACAGAGTAATGAAGCAGCTTTATAGCCGCTTCGGAGATGCTCTATATGAGCATGTCAGTAGTTGCTTTGGGTTTGAGGATACTGATATAGGCAAGGGACTAGTCTCTGACTTGATCAGAGATGATAGTCAGAAAGTTTCGCACACACTGAAACAGTATGTTTGGGATAATGGTTATACTGACGACTGTAAGCGATCAGTAGATCAATTCTGCCGTTATTGGGAAAGTTTAGGTATTCCTTCCCGTGATTTACTCCTTCACAATATTGTGGCACAAATGAATGCAGAGGGGAATATCGTTCGACTGGTTGTAATTGACGGATTAGGAAGCTCCAGTATGTTTCCTAACTGGATGCTACCTGCTTCTTTCTTTAAAAAGAAAGCGAAACGCAAAACTGAGAATCTAAGGCACCGCATTGAGCTTCTTCTACAGGATCGTGAGAAGGGTGGCGTTTTTCCCGGGTATCATGGTCTGCTTATGCATGATGGCGCGCCTTCCGACAAGGCTTAATTAATAAAAGCACTTAAATTGGATTAGATATGAGTGATCAAACTATTCGCGTTGCGCAAATCTTAGCGGGTGCAGAAAAAGGCGGTGCAGAAAATTTCTTTGTTCGCTTGGTTAAAGGTCTTAATAGTCAACCTGAATGCCAGCAAAAAGCATTTATTCGCGATCACTCTCATAGAGTCGATACGTTGAGAAATGCAGGGGTTGCTACTCAAGGTTTTAGCTTTGGGGGAAAGTTAGATTATTTGGGACGAGCGAAATATAAGCGCAGCCTTAAGGATTATGATCCTGATATTGTCTTGACCTGGATGAGCCGAGCTAGCGGAAATACGCCGGCAGGGAAATATATCTTAGTTAACCGTCTTGGGCATTACTACAACCTCAAATACTATCGTCATGCCGATTATTGGATAGGGATAAGTAAAGGGATTTGCAAGCATTTGATTGATGGTGGAATGCCAAAAGAAAGAGTGTTTCATATTCCAAACTTCGCAGATGAGACACCAGTTAAACCTCTGCCCCGTGATAGTTATGATACCCCTGTTGATAAACCTTTAATATTAGCTGCTGGCAGACTGCATATTAACAAAGGCTTCGATATTTTACTGCAATCATTAGTTGATATCCCTGAAGCAACTTTATGGTTGGCAGGTGCAGGCCCGGAAGAAGGTAATTTAAAAGCTCTCTGTACAGAGTTAGGGCTAGATTCGAGAGTGCGTTTTCTTGGTTGGAGAGATGATGTTACCAGCTTAATGAAAACCGCTGATGTATTTGTGTGCCCTTCTCGACATGAAGGGTTAGGATCTATCGTTATGGAGTCTTGGGCTCACCATTGCCCGATTATTGCCACACGTTCTCAAGGTCCGGGGGAAGTGATAGAAGATGGTTATAGTGGTTTGTTAACTGATATCGACAATGTTGAGCAGTTAACTAAGGCCATTAATTCCTTACTGAAAGACGACGAGTTAAAGCAACAACTAGTTGATAACGCATCTAAAGTATATGCGGAAGGCTATAGCGAGAAATATATTGTTAGTGAATATATAAAGCTATTTGATCTTCTAAAAAACAAGCTTGGTAAGCCGAGCAAAATATCTCGTTAACTGAGACCATTAGTAAATTCAAGTGGGTTGGATATTGTGAAATTTGGTTGTTGGGTTATTTCTTTAGATGAGCAATGTGAGCAGACGCAGACTTTATTAGCAGCTCTTCGTCAGCAAGGTATTGACGCGTCTGTATTCCATGGAGTTGATGGCCGGCAAGGCCTGCCTCCATTGCAGGGACGTGAAAAGATAAATAAATCACAATCGATATTAAGGCATCAGCAGATGCTTACATCTTCACAGGTTGGTTGTTACCTGTCTCATTACCGGGTTATTAAAAAAGCCTATGACGAGGGTTATGATCGTATTTGCATTCTTGAGGATGACGCCATACTTGAGGATAAATTTGGGGAGGGGGTGAATCGATTAATAGACCTCCCCGAAGAGTATGAAATGACTCGACTAATGGCTCTTAAAATACGTAAACGAAAGGTGATTAAACCTTTGTTTGATGATTGTAATAGCCATGATTTAGTGCGACCTGAGCGAGGTTGGTGTGGTGCTCAAGGGTATATATTAAGTCGGCCTGGCATGAAAAAGATATTGGATAACGGCGGTGATCTATTCGAGCCTATTGACAAGCTATATGATCATTTTTTTGAATTTGACCTGAAGCTTTACGGTGTTGAGCCTCACTTGCTTTATGAGCAGAGAGAAGAATCAAATATAAAGAAGACACCACCAAGCAAGCCCTATATGGGGATTGTTCTCAAGATAGGGTTCCATCTGTATAAAGGTTTTAGAAGCCTGAAAAGACATTTGTATTTAAATCGGTTCCGTAACGAGTTTTATCCTACCTCGAAACCTAAGGGAAGACCTGGTAGAACTGAGAGAATGAAGTGACAGTAACTATTTACAAGTTGTGGACAGAAGTTATAGGGAGGTATTAATGTTTGGCGATTCTTTATCAGTAAATTTATGGGATAAAAATGTATTTTCAGAAAAACCAAAATACATTTTATTGCTTGGCGTATTATTTCTTGTAGTTATGGCCTTCTCTCGCATGGTCGCCGATGATATCGGCGGCAAAGCTGGGCTTGTTATGACTGTTTTTGGTATCGGGATTTTAGCCGTATACGGTGGAAGTTTAAGACGATCATTCGTAATTAAACTTTTTTTTATTGCTGTTTTGATTCAGCTTGCATCGTGGGGGCTTAGTCATCTTTATCACCCTGAATGGGCTGAGCGTTCCCCTAAATTAAGCCGATTGTCTCCTTGGTTTATGATGGTACCTATAGCACTTTTTTTGGGGGGGAGCACTAAGAATACACTGATTATCTGGGCCGTTGCTTTGGCCGGAATTATACTATCCCCTTGGTTATCCGGCGGTGGTTGGTTCGAAATAGAGCGTGGCTTACAAGGTGAGCGGGTCGATTTCAATATTAATAATGCTCAGCATACTGCCATGCTTTTTGGTACTAGCCTTATTGGACTGATAACATTATCTGGTAGATTCTTCGAAGGCCCTATCAGGAGCAAATGGTGGAGATCAGTGCTTTGGTTGTTTCTGGTTGCTGTTTGTTTGACAGGTGTTGTTATTACACAAACCCGTGCGATCTGGTTAGGGTTGTTAGCAACATCTATTGTTTGTCTATTGCTGGGTGCAATGTGGATTACTCTATCAAAAAGTACATTGTTAAAAAACTGGCGTATGTGGTTAGTTGTAACTCTGGTTTTATTAGGTGGGCTAGGCCTTTCTGTGAACTTTAAGGGAGTTGTGGAGCACCGTATTGCCGCAGAAACAAAGACTATTACTCAACTAATTGAGGGGCAGGAAGATTTTTATGCTTTAGATAGTGTTGGACTTCGAGTGGCTACGTGGATTGAAGCCATAGAGTGGATAGAAGAGAGACCACTTTTTGGCTGGGGGGGGAAAGGACGGAAACTAGTAGTACAGCATACGGATAAGCTGCCCGAAAGTGTTAAAAAACAGTTTGGACACTTACATAATAGCTATCTTGATACGTTGGTAAACTACGGTTTTGTAGGTCTTCTGTTGTTATTTGCCCTGCTTGGCTTGCTTGCTTATGCTGCTAAGTATGCATGGGGGAAACAGGTTTTACCTACAGATATGCTGCTATTTTTTGTTTCTTTATTAATATTCTGGTTAGTTATTAATTTATTTGAATCATATATGTTTTATTCTAGTGGCGTCTTTGTATTTGGTTTGGTTGCTGGAGCTGTGTTGACGCACTATTGGAAAGCACTGCTTGTAAGTAATTGCACCCCTTAAATTAAGAGTGAACTTCTATATGGTTACCGTAATCATTATTTCATACAACAGTGGGGCAGTAATCACGAAATGTTTAGATGCATTGATTTCTTCAAACCAGTATCCGGTCATTATTGTTGATAATGCTAGCACTGATGATAGCGTGATACATCTGAAGAGCCACTATCCAAGTGCAAATGTTATAGCTGAACCTAAAAATTTAGGTTATGGCAGAGCAGCTAATGTAGGGCTAAATATAGCGAATACACCATATACACTACTAGTTAACCCTGATTTGGAGTTAGGACCTAATCAGTTGGGCGCGCTTTTAGATAGGGCTAAACAACTAAATCATGATTTTACCGTACTTGCGCCAGCTATAAAAGAATCAGATTTTAAACGCACCGGAGTGGTTGATGCTCAATGGGTCATTGGTGCAGCAATGTTATTTAATATGGAAAAACTTAATAGCATTGGCTTTTTTGATGACAATTTCTTTCTGTTCTATGAAGAAAAAGATTTGTGTAAAAGGGCAAAGGATAATGGAGAAAGAGTGCTTCTTGATACGAATATTTTTGTCAAGCACCTTAAAGGCTTATCAACAGAACCAAACCTTACTATTGAGCATCTCAAAAACTGGCATGTGGGCTGGTCTAGCATGTACTATTTTAACAAGCACGAAATGTTAGAGGGGAAAAGAAAACCTTGGCGAATGATGCTGGAATGTGCATTTAGAGCAACCTTCTCTAAAGCAGGCCATAAAAGGCAGAAATTTAGATCTAGGCTTGGGGGAATGTGTTCCTTTTGTCGGGGTGAAAAAGCCTTCGACCTAACAGGGAAGCCTCGTCAACTACCCTAAATTCCATTGAGTAGTTAAAATCTGTACAAATATTATTAAATAATTAACACTCTAGATGGATATTTAATGGCACGCCACCTCTACACATTTATTTTCTATCTACTAGTCCCTTTTATCTTACTACGTTTACTCTATCGCGCATGGAAAGCCCCTGCATACTCTGCTCGCTGGCAAGAACGTTTCGGGTTCGTTAAAACAGCCCACTTAAACAAGCCTATCTGGGTACACGCTGTATCGGTAGGAGAAACCATCGCTGCCGCTCCATTAATTAAATCACTGCAACAAAGCTACCCTGATCGAGACTTAGTGGTCACAACCATGACGCCCACAGGCTCAGATCGAGTAAAAGCGCTGTTTGGTAATTCTGTTTTCCATGTTTATGCGCCTTATGACCTTTCTGGCTCAGTAAAACGCTTCTTAAAAAAAGTTAAGCCTGAAATGCTTATCATCATGGAGACTGAACTTTGGCCAAATATTATTCACTACACAGCAAGTGCTGGCGTACCTGTAATTTTGGCAAATGCTCGTCTTTCTGAACGCTCTGCTCGTGGTTATCAGAAGGTTGATTTTATTGCGCGACCTATGTTGCAACAGTTAAGTCGGGTTGTTGCTCAAAATGAAGAGGGTTCCGGTCGTTTTAAATCTATAGGTATTGATGCGGATAAAGTGTCTGTGTCTGGTAGTATAAAGTTTGATTTTACCGTTGATGATAGCCTTTTTGATCAAAGTGCGGCATTGAAAGCAGTCTGGGGTGAATCTCGCCCAGTTTGGGTTGCTGCGAGCACTCACCAGGGAGAAGATGAGCTGGCATTGGCTGCCCATAGAGAAATACTGAAAAAATGGCCTGATGCGTTGTTGATTATTGTACCTCGTCACCCTGAACGTTTTAATGATGTGTACCAGTTATGTTGTAAAGGGGGGTATAAGACGGCAAGGAGAAGTGCTAAAAGCTCTTCTGTTGACACCTCTGTGCAGGTGTTACTGGGTGACACCATGGGTGAGATGATGATGTTTTATGCGGCTAGTGATGTGGCTTTTGTTGGGGGTAGCCTAATTGAAAGTGGAGGGCATAACCCCCTAGAGCCTGCTGCATTGAAAATGCCCGTTATTATGGGGCCTCATGTGTTTAATTTTGAAAATATCTGCCATGAGCTATCTGAGGCGGGGGGGCTTAAGTTTGTTGGTTCTGCCGCATTGTTAGCGGAAAGAGTAGATGAATTTTTTGAGGATGAATTTTACAGAAAAGAGGTGGGCTTGGCTGCTTATAATGTTGTTGAGGCAAATCGCGGAGCGCTTGGGCGGTTGCTTGATGTTATTGATAAAGAGTTATAAGCATATAGGGTGCGCATGGCGCACCCTATAAATTTTTACTGCTGCGGTGCAGCCGCTTGCAACCACTTATTAAGGTCGATTAGATCTTGGGGGCTAAGTGTTCCTGCTGCTTGCTTAATCGATAATGTGTCAATAACGTAGTCGAAACGCGCATTGGCATAATCCCTAAGGGCTACAAAGTAGTTTCTTTCTGCATCAAGTACTTCAACAATATTACGTGTTCCTACACTATAGCCTGCACGGGTTGCTTCTAGTGCGCTTTCACGAGAAATAATATTTTGCTTTTGAGAGGCTACGGTATCTATGTCTGTTTTAATTGCAGTGTAAAGACTTCGCGTATCTAGCTTTGTATTGCGTCGAGTAGTTTCAAGTGTTTGACGAGACTGTTCAACTAAGAAGCGTGAACGCCTTATGCTTGCTGATGTACCGCCACCTTGATATATCGGCACCTGAAATACTAAATAAACACTGGCGTCATCACGTGTATTATCTTGAAATTTTGAACCATCATTTTCATTAACGGTATAATTGGCTGACAAATCCAGTGTTGGATAATGTCCAGACTTTTCTGTCTTGTGTTGCTCGTCCAGGCTTTTCAGGGCAAATTCAGCCGATTTAATAGACCAGTTTTGGTTGTAGGCGGTGTTCACCCATTCCTCAGGGTTACTGGGGGTGGGCTGAGATATAGGGAAGTCTGCACTTAATTTATTGAGGTCGTGGTAAAGCGTACCTGTTAGTCTGGCAAGGTTTTCTCTGGCTACCTCAAGGTCACCTTCACTTTGAATACGTGCTGTTTTAGTGGAGTCATAAGACGCACGAGATTCATGTACTTCTGTTATGGCTATCAGGCCTACGTCAAAACGCTCTTTGGCCTGCTCCCATTGTCTTTTGAAAGCGGCTTCGGCAGATTTTGTTGTAGCTACGTTTTCTATTTCTCTAAGAACACTAAAATAAGCGGTTGATGTGGTCAGAATAAGGTCTTGCTGTGCTTTTGAGAAATCTGCTTCAGCTCTCTGGCTATTGTATTTGCTTGATTGGTAGTTAAACCAGGAATCTGCTCTGAAGAGCGGCTGGGTTAGAGATACTCCATATTCTGTTGATTTATAGCTATCATCATGCCCTGCTGCAGGGTTAGTGGGGTCATTAATATCATTAACATCAAACTCCTGGTCTGTATGACCAGCACTTGCGTTTGCTGTAATAATGGGGAGTAATGTTGCTCTGGCCTGGTAAGCGCCTTCTTGCTCAGCCTGGTAGGCGGCTTTAGATGCCGCAATACCTGAGTCATATTGTACTGCTTGTTCATAAATAGTGACTAAGTCGGTAGCCAGAGCAGACGAAGATGCCAGTAAGCTACTAATCGCAACTGCTAATAGGTGTTTTTTTTGAGTCATTGCTTATCCTGTGTTACCCGTCTGTTTCTTTATAGGAAATTGATGTTATCAACATTATGGACAATATTGCGTTATATCTCTACACTTTGCCAGTCTTGTCGGGGTGCAAATTTAAAAAAGTTATAAGGTTAAAACCGAATAACTGCTGAGACTGAATGTTCAGAACCCGTTGACCTGATCCGGTTAGTACCGGCGTAGGGATCCGAGATCAAACCTGCTTTGATATCTCTCCCCTTGTTTACTTAAAACTAATATCCTATTTTGGGGAATACCAAATGAATGCTAGACCAGAAGATTTTCTGAGTGACTCCGCTAAAGTTGACCAAGCGTCCGTTGCACCATTACCCAACTCAAAGAAAATTTATGTTGAAGGCAGTCGACCTGATATTAGAGTGCCTATGAGAGAAATCAGTCTGGCTGATACGCCAACCGACATGGGGGGGGAGAAAAACCTTCCGCTAACGGTTTATGATACATCCGGGCCTTACACAGATCCAGCAGCTAAGATTGATATTCGACAGGGGCTGAAGCCTATTCGCTCAGCTTGGATTGAAGAACGAGCGGATGTTGAAACGCTATCTGAATTTACCTCTGAATTTACCAACAGACGTTTAAAAGATCCTCGACTGGATCAAATGCGATTTAATCATTTTCGTGCCCCTTTAAAAGCAAAAATGGGAAAAAACGTTACTCAGCTGCACTATGCAAGACAGGGAATTATTACACCTGAGATGGAATTCATTGCCATCCGTGAAAATTTGAAATTACAAGAAGCTAAGGAGAATGGGGCGCTGGAAGAGCAGCACCCTGGTCAGCCTTTTGGTGCGGCAATTCCTCAGGAAATTACCCCTGAATTTGTACGTGATGAAGTCGCACGGGGAAGAGCGGTTATTCCTTGTAATATTAATCACCCAGAACTTGAGCCTATGATCATCGGCCGAAATTTTCTGGTGAAAATTAATGGCAATATTGGTAATTCTGCGCTGACATCATCCATAGAGGATGAAGTTGAGAAGCTGACATGGGGTGTTCGCTGGGGTTCTGATACGGTTATGGATCTTTCAACGGGCAAAAATATTCATGAAACACGAGAATGGATTGTGCGTAACTCGCCGGTGCCTATCGGTACAGTGCCTATTTATCAGGCCCTGGAAAAAGTGGGTGGAGTTGCAGAAGATCTTACATGGGAAATCTTCCGAGATACATTAATAGAGCAAGCAGAGCAGGGCGTTGATTATTTTACTATCCATGCTGGTGTTTTATTACGCTATGTTCCAATGACCGCTACTCGTATGACGGGAATTGTATCTCGTGGTGGCTCCATTATGGCTAAGTGGTGCTTGGCTCACCATAAAGAAAATTTCCTCTACACCCATTTTGAAGATATTTGTGAAATCATGAAAGCCTATGATGTTTCATTTTCTTTAGGGGATGGCTTACGCCCAGGTAGTATTGCAGATGCGAATGATGCGGCTCAGTTTGGGGAGCTTGAAACCTTGGGTGAGTTGACACAAATTGCCTGGAAACATGATATTCAAACCATTATTGAAGGCCCTGGCCATATTCCTATGCACATGATCAAAGAGAATATGGATAAACAGCTGGATGTATGTGGTGAAGCACCATTTTATACCTTGGGACCATTAACCACTGATATTGCACCAGGGTATGACCATATTACCTCTGGTATTGGTGCCGCGATGATTGGCTGGTATGGCTGTGCAATGCTGTGCTATGTAACACCTAAAGAGCATTTAGGCTTGCCCAACAAAGACGATGTTAAGACGGGAATTATCACTTATAAAATTGCCGCTCATGCAGCAGACCTTGCAAAAGGGCATCCGGGCGCCCAAATTAGAGATAATGCCATGTCAAAGGCGCGATTTGAGTTTCGTTGGGAAGATCAGTTTAATATTGGGCTTGATCCAGATACGGCGAGAGCTTATCACGATGAAACGCTGCCAAAGGAATCCGCTAAAATTGCGCACTTTTGCTCAATGTGTGGCCCTAAATTCTGTTCTATGAAAATTAGTCAGGAAGTAAGAGTCTATGCAGCAGAAAATAAACTTGATGGTTTTGATGGCGCGCTTGAGGCTGGAATGAGTGAAAAGTCAGAAGAGTTTCGTCAACAGGGTAGTGAGATATACCATAAGGTTTAAGTGACAAGTGTTGAGGGTGTGTGATGAGCGAGATAAAGCAGAGTTTTGACGTCGATGATGTGAAAATATTTTCAAAAGAACGAGCTTTCAACGGCTTTTTTAAAATTGATCGTTATCGCTTATCGCACCGTTTATTTCATGGCGGTTGGAGCCAGGAATTACAGCGAGAGCTGTTTGTTCGTGGTGATGCCTCTTGTGTGCTTCCTTATGACCCTGTGACAGATCAAGTTGTGTTGTTAGAACAGTTTCGAATTGGTGCGCAGGGTCACAACCAAACGCCGTGGTTGCTGGAGTTGGTGGCCGGGATTAATGATGAAGGTGAAACACCTGAAACCGTAGTAAGGCGCGAAGGAATGGAAGAGGCAGGCATTGAGTTAGGTGAGTTAAAACCGATTTGCGAATACTTAGTCTCGCCAGGTGGCACTAATGAAAAAATTCATCTTTATTGTGGTCGGGTTGATGCTGTAACCGCCAAAGGTGTTCATGGGCTTGAACATGAAGGCGAAGATATTAAGGTTCATGTTGTATCGGCTAAGCAAGCCTTTGAATATGTGAAGAATGGTAGAATAAATAATGCAGCCTCAATAATTGCGTTGCAATGGTTACAGTTGAATTATGAATCAATCAAACGCGAGTGGACGTAAATGCCCCGCCGTTATGTGCCTGATATATCCCGCCTTGGCGCTTTGGGGGATGGCAATTACCTGCGCCTGATAAAATTACTTCCCAGAGATATGGAGGGTGAAATCGCTGAGTTTCAGCTGTCCTCCGGTGATAATTATTTTGGTGTAGTTCGTATTCAGCTGATAGAGTCTTTTAAATATACGGACACCCTTTACCTAGAGCAGCTACATACGGTCGGGAAGTGGTTGAACAACCCCAAAATGACAGTTCGTCTTTATCATGATGTTGGGATGGCGGAAGTCATTAGTTGTTGCCGGCATCGACGAATTCAAGGGGCTAATGATTATCCCAACCGCTTTATGCACCACCCTGATGAAAAAACTCAAGTAAACGCATTTTTGGCTGAGTGGTTAGACTATTGTCTAAGATTTGGTCATGTAATTTGCGACCTGACTAACAAATTCTGAATGCTATACTAGAAAAAATTCTCTGCAATTTATATTGTAGGGGCTTGTACAGCCACATAAAAAAATAATAAGTGTCGGCTGAAGAGGGTTTTAGGGGAGTTAATGTAGGGAGGCCGAACCAGGATATGGGTATTACCGGCGAAGAATATGATTTAAAAAAAGACCAAATGCCAGATGATAAGCCCCTGTTTATTGTCCAGGTTACCGATCCTCATTTACGTAAAGAAGAGGATGGTGAGTTACTGGGGATGAATACACGCTCCAGTCTTGACGCTGTACTTCAGCTTATTGAGCAGAATCACTCAACTCCAGATTTAGTGCTGGCCACAGGTGATATCGCACAAGATGGTTCTGTTGAGGCATATCGTTGCTTTATGGAGAAGATGGACGTTTTTGATAGTCCAGTCTATTGGTTCTCTGGAAATCACGATAACCGTGATGCAATGAAGTTGGTTGCGGGTGCGGGCGATAAGGCCGCGCTTGAAAAAGTGGTTCGCATTGGCTCATGGCAGTTGATATTTCTTGATTCTCTTTTGGATGGGAAGGTATACGGTCATCTTGCAGAGGCAGAGTTAGACGTACTGGAGCGCGCGCTATCAGAGCGTCCAGATTTGCACTCAATGATTTGCTTTCATCACCACCCTGTAGATATCGGTTGTGAGTGGCTAGATAATATCGGCCTGAAAAACCGAGATCAATTATTAGAGTTGGTAGATAGGTACGCTAATGTACGTTGTATTATGTGGGGGCATATTCATCAGGAAGTTGATTTGTGCCGGAATGATGTGCGTTTGTTAGCTACTCCTTCAACCTGTGTTCAATTTTTGCCTAAGTCGAAAGATTTCGCAGTGGATACTTTAGCTCCAGGTTATCGCTGGTTGCAGTTGAATGATAATGGGTCCATTAAAACGGGTGTTGAGCGAGTTGAGCATATCGATTTTGAAGTCGATTACTCTAGTAAGGGCTATTAACTTAGGCGTCAGGATAAGTAAATTGTGAAGATAAATGAGCCGCAATCTGAATCAACGCTTATTTATCTTCATGGTTTTAATAGCACCCCACATTCAAAAAAAGCACAGCAGCTGAAGCATTTTCTTGAGGGTAGTGATCATAACTGCCTTTACCTTATACCTACTTTGTCGTTTTCTCCTCGTCAGGTCGATACAGCCGTTTCCGCGATTATTGAAAAACAGTTGAAATTAGGCGCAGTCTCTTTGCTGGGTAGCTCCTTGGGTGGATACTACGCAATACATTTTGCTGAAAAATATGGACTTTATGCTGCGCTGATTAACCCTGCGGTAAAGCCCTATGAATTGCTGGATGACTTTCTCGGTGAGAACATTAATTACTATAGTGGTGAGCAATATACCTTAACCAAAACTCATATGAATGAGTTGCTTGCCTTAGATGTTTGTCACGTGACTCACCCTGAACGCCTTTTTTTATTACTTCAAACCGAAGACCAAACACTTAACTACCGCGAAGCGCTTGAAAAACTCACGGAATCAATAGTTTGGGTTGAGGAGGGCGGGAGTCATGAGTTTGATGGCTTTGAAAAAGTGATTCCTGATATCCTTTCTTTCCTAAAAGTTACTTAAAGTCCTTCTTAAAATTACTTAAAGCTTACGAAAATATGGTCTTTAAATGTGTTTAGTTGTTCATTGAATGAGCTAACAATAGTATCATATGCCCCCTTTAGTGAAAGGCTCATGTTTGCCAGTGAAAACTTCGTACGTGACAGGTTGTCATGTATTGGTATAATTCTTCGATATTTGATAATCAGCAGAAGGTTTAGTGATGGGAAATAAAACCGCACTCTATGAGGCTCATGTAGCCTGTGGTGGAAAAATAGTCGATTTTGGTGGCTGGGATATGCCTATTCACTACGGCTCCCAGCTTGAAGAGCACCATATTGTCCGTAAGGCTAGCGGCATGTTTGATGTGTCTCATATGACCATTGTTGATTTGGACGGTGATGACGCCAAATCCTATCTTCAGTACCTGCTGGCTAATGATGTAGATAAATTAAAAGAGACAGGCAAAGCCCTTTATAGTGGCATGCTCAATGAGCAGGGTGGGGTAATTGATGACCTTATCGTTTATTTAATGCCTGTGGGTTATCGTTTAGTGGTTAACTGCGGCACCCGAGAGAAAGATTTGGCCTGGATGCAGAAGCAGGCAGATGGCTTTAATATTACCATTACAGAGCGCCCGGAATTAGCCATGGTCGCAGTCCAAGGGCCTGAGGCTATTGAAAAATCTATAGCGGTCTTGGGTGGAGAGAAAGCAGAGATTATTGCAGGCTTAAACGTTTTTCAAGGTTTAGAGTCTGATGGCTGGATGCTTTGTCGTACTGGCTATACAGGTGAAGATGGCCTGGAAATCATGGTGCCAGAAAGTGAAGTGGTCAATTTCTGGCAGCAACTACAAGCCGCTGATGTGAAACCATGTGGGCTCGGTGCGAGAGATACACTAAGGCTCGAAGCGGGTATGAACCTTTATGGTTCTGATATGGATGAGAGCATTAGTCCTCTTCAAGCCAATATGGGCTGGACGGTTGCCTGGGAGCCAGTAGATCGCAACTTTATTGGTCGTGAAGCCTTAGAAACTGAAAAGGCTGAAGGTGTTAAAACTAAATTAGTAGGTCTAGTACTAGAAGAACGTGGTGTTTTACGCGGGCATCAGAAGGTTATTGTTGAAGGCCTTGGCGAAGGGGAAGTTACCAGTGGTACGTTTTCTCCTACATTAGGGTACTCAATAGCTGTTGCACGAGTGCCTGCTGGTACGGGTGATACATGTTCCGTAGAAATGCGTAAGAAATTACAGGCTGTGCAGGTAGTAAAACCTCCATTTGTCCGTAATGGAAAACGAGTCTATAAATAAGTTGTAGTTTTTTTAATAATTTAAACCAATTTCAAAAAATATAGGTATGCGTAACGATGAGTAATATTCCAGCTGAATTAAAGTATTTACCTAGTCATGAGTGGGTTCGTGTAGACGACGACGGTACTGCAACGATTGGTATTACCGATCACGCTCAGGATTTATTGGGTGATGTGGTATTTGTTGAGCTGCCTGAGGTAGGTTCAACGTTAAATGCGGGTGAGGAAGCCGGCGTTGTTGAGTCTGTAAAAGCGGCTTCAGATATCTTCAGCCCTGTTAGTGGTGAAGTGCTTGAGATTAATGACACATTGGAAGAGTCTCCAGATTTTGTAAATAGTGACCCTTACAATGATGGTTGGTTTTATAAAGTGAAACTGACTGACGAAAGCGATCTTGATGAATTGCTAGGTGCAGATGCGTATGCTGCGGCTTGTGAAGCAGAAGATCACTAAGCTTATATTTACTAAGTAAAGAATCAGTAGAACTACGTAAAGAATCAATAGACATTAAATTTAGTTATTTGCCTTAGAGAGACTTACATGCCCTTTATTCCGCATACGGAAGATGATATTCGAAAAATGTTGGAGACGATTGGTGCACAATCAATCGACCAGCTTTTTGACGAAATTCCCTCACACTTGAGAGCTGGCTCGCTTGATGCCGTTCCTTCTGCCAGAAGTGAAATGGAAATCACTCGTTTATTATCTGAGCGTGCTCAACAAGACAGTGGTGCGCTTTGCTTTATTGGTGCAGGTGCTTACGAACATCATATTCCAGCCGCTGTATGGGACGTGGCCGCCAGAGGCGAGTTCATGACCGCTTATACGCCTTATCAGGCTGAGGCGAGCCAGGGAACTTTGCAGTTGGTTTATGAATTTCAGTCTATGATGACGGCAATAACAGGTTTAGATGTATCTAATGCTTCGTTGTATGATGGTGCATCAGGTATGGCTGAAGCTGTGCTGATGGCCATTAGGGCAAACCGGAAATCGAAAAGTAAGCGAGTATTGGTTGCTGGAACGGTACATCCCCTCTATCGTGATGCGGTTAAAAGCATTGTAACTAATCAGCAGATTGAGTTAGTTGAAGTTGCTTTTGATACATCCACGCTGGTTACTGACTTTTCAGCACTGTCGGCTTTTGAAGGTGAAGATTTTGCTGCTTTAGTGATCGCTCAGCCAAACTTCTTTGGTTCTTTAGAAGATGTACATCGTTTAACCGATTGGGCTCATGCTCAAAACATGCTGGCAATTGGTGTAATTAACCCGATGGCTGCAACCTTAATTTCCCCTCCTGGGGAATGGGGCGAGAATGGTGCTGATATTGCGGTGGGTGAAGGGCAGCCTTTAGGTATCCCTCTTGCCTCTGGTGGACCTTATTTTGGTTTCATTTGCTGTAAGCAGAAACTGGTAAGGCAAATGCCTGGCCGAATTATTGGTCGCACGGTTGATCTTGATGGAAAAGAAGGTTTCACCTTAACGCTCCAGGCCCGAGAGCAGCATATTCGACGTTCTAAGGCGACTTCGAATATCTGTACTAACCAAGGCTTGGCTGTTACGGCGGCTACAATCTACATGAGTTTATTAGGGCATGAAGGTATAGAGCGCGTAGCTCGTGCTAGCTATGCGAACACTCATCGTTTAATCGGTTTGTTATCTGCGGTTTCTGGTGTTGAAGTGGTCTCGCAAGGATCTTGCTTCCACGAGTTTGTATTGCGTGTTCCTGTTTCTTCACGGCTTGTGCTTGAGCATATGGCAAAGCAGGGTGTTTTGGCCGGTCATGATTTGTCATCTGCGGATTTCACCTTGAACGGTTCTGGTTTGAAAAACTGCATCGTAGTGTGTGCAACGGAAACGAAGACAGAGCAAGATCTCAATGATTATGTGAGTGCACTGGAAGTATCGTTGAAAGAATTGGAGGGTGTGGAATGTTAATTTTTGAGCGTGGTGCCTCAGGACGTAATGCGAAAGCTCAGGCTCCTCTTGTGAAAGCCGAAGTCACGACTATCCCAGCTGAACTGATGCGAAAAAATAAGGCAGAGCTGCCTGAAGTATCTGAGTTACAGGTGGTCAGACATTATACTAACTTGTCGCGTAAGAACTTCTCTATAGATACACAGTTCTACCCTCTGGGCTCTTGTACTATGAAGTACAATCCTCGTGGTGCGCACAAAGTAGCAAGCTTGCCAGGCTTCTTAGGTCGACACCCCTTAGCTCCTGAGTCTCACAGCCAGGGTTATCTTTCATGTGTATACGAGCTTCAGGAAATACTTAAAGAAGTGACTGGCATGGCTGGGGTTTCTTTGAGTCCTATGGCTGGTGCTCAGGGTGAGTTTGCTGGTGTGGCAATGATTAAAGCTTACCATGATAAGCGCGAAGATTATGAGCGTAGCGAAATCATTGTACCTATTGCTGCTCACGGTACTAATCCTGCGACTGCTGTTATGTGCGGTTATAAGGTAAAAGAAATTCCTGTTTTAAATGACGGCGATGTGGATGTTGAAGCATTAAAAGAAGCTGTTGGCCCTCAAACCGCAGGTATTATGATGACAAATCCATCGACTTGCGGTGTATTTGAACGTCAAATCGAAGTGATTGCTAAGGTTGTTCACGATGCAGGTGGTCTGCTTTATTATGATGGAGCTAACCTGAATGCTATTTTGGGCAAAGTTCGCCCAGGTGATATGGGTTTTGATGTATTGCACATGAATTTGCACAAAACATTTGCAACACCTCATGGTGGTGGTGGTCCAGGTTCTGGTCCAGTAGCTGTAGGTGAACGATTATTACCTTACTTGCCTACACCTATTGCGGGCATTGAAGATGCCGGTGGCGAGCCAGATTACTGCTGGTTAGGGCAGGAAGCATTGCCTGATAGTATCGGCCGCTTATCAGCCTTTATGGGGAATGCGGGTATTATCTTGCGAGCCTACATCTATGCGCTATTCCTTGGTCGTGATGGAATGCATCGAGTGAGTGAATTCTCTACCTTGAATGCTAACTATATGGCGAAAAAGCTTAGTGATGCAGGTTTTGACTTGGCTTATGGTGATCGTCGTGCGACTCACGAGTTTATCATTACTATGAGTAAGCAGGCTAAGGAGTTGGGTGTAACGGCAATGGATTTTGCAAAGCGCCTGTTAGATTATGGCTATCATGCGCCAACAACCTATTTTCCGCTTTTGGTACCTGAATGCTTGTTAATTGAGCCTACAGAGACTGAGTCTATTGATGAGCTTGATGGCTTTGTGGAAGCAATGACCCAGATACTAAAAGAGGCTGAGAGTTCAGCTGATTTGGTTAAAGGGGCTCCTTACTCTCAACCGGTTAAGCGTCTTGATGATGTTAAAGCAGCTAGAGAGTTGGATGTGTCTTATAAAGCTGAATAGTTTTAAGTAGCAGGTTGAAAGTGGCAAGAAAAAATTAAAGAGATCAAAATCCCTCTTATAATTTACTTGCCACTTTAGCCAATAACCGAAATCCCCATATCTTTAAAGTTTTCTTTCATATCCTCAATGTCGTAGGATGTTAGCCCAACATATTCTAAAATATCTTTACTGATCCGTTCCCATTCAAAGTCTGTTGTTTGAGAACCTAGGGTGATGTAATTACCACAAATGTGCTCTGCAATTTTTAGAATAGCCAGCAATGTCTTTTTCTCTTGAGATTTACCGTCTTTATTTTTGAAAATTACTTCTGCACTATGGTGCTCAGCAATGACATCACATATAGATATGGGTAAGTTCCAAGACTTTGCTGTGTAGTAGCCAACTACGGCGTGATTGGTATTGAATAATCGGTTTTCAACATCAATAAGACGATTTGTTGTTTCGGCATAACCTTCCTCCATAACATCAAGGTAGTTATCGAAGCGTTGCATCATGAGTGGTATGCCTGAGTTATGAAATAAGCCCAAAGCATAGGTTTCGTCTGGGCTATTAAAGCCAATTTTTTTGGCAATGGTGGCGCAAACCATGGCAATGTCATTGGCTGTATCCCAAAATCGAGTCATTACAACAATTTTTTCATCGCTCATTTCGCCCTTAATAGATAGGCCGTTTAGAATATTAATGACACTATTAAGGCCTAGTAATGATACGGCCTGTTCAATGGAAGTTATTTTGTTTGAGAGCCCTAAAAACGGAGAGTTAACAAATTTTAGCATGGTGCCAGAAAGCCCTACATCCTGACTGATCAGGCGGGCAATTTGCCTGAGGTCTGGGTCTGGCATTACTTGCTCCATTTGAAGGTCAACCAGAATCTGTGGTTGTGGAGGGATTTTGATCCCCTGCAAAATGTGTTTTATCTGGTCGCTGGTTAACTCTGTACCCATTGTATTTCCTGATAAGCTAAGTTCTGGTCGCAGTTCTAATAAATTATTTTAATAAATTGCTCTAATCTGTGGTGATGGTTTGTTCATATCGCATCTCGTAAGTGTAGATTATCTATAAGCATTTGGGTGTCATTTTTTATGTCTAAATGTTAATAAACTGCTATTTTTTTCCTGCGAGCCCACTTCACTGGTATAATCGCGCATCGATTTTTCAGGAGGTTCTTATGTCTAATAATCCAGAGTCTACTCTCTCAGCGTCTAACAAGGTGCTCCAACTTAAAAAGGGTGCAGACAGGCGCTTGAAGCAGGGACACCTGTGGATATATAGCAATGAAGTAGATTCCGCAAATGGCGGCCTTAAGCAATTTCAGGCGGGTGATCAGGCTTTAGTGACGACACCATCAGGCAAGCCGCTAGGTACAGCCCTTGTTAATCCTAATACGTTAATTTGTGGTCGTCTAATCAGTCGTTCAAGCAGTCAGTTTATGGATAAATCTCTGATTGTGCATCGATTGAAAATTGCCTTGTCTTTGCGTCAGCAAGCGTTTGATAAACCTTTTTATCGCTTGGTTTTTGGTGATAGTGACGGGCTTCCTGGTTTGGTTATTGATCGTTTTGGTGATGCTTGTGTTGCTCAAATCTCTTCATTTGGCATGGAAATGCTGAAAGATGAGTTGATCGAAGCCATTGAAAAAGTGATTAAGCCAACTACTTTAATTTTCCGTAATGATGGGAAAATGCGCGAAGTAGAAGGACTTGAGTCTTATACTGAGACGGTAATCGGAGAAGAAACCGAAACACTTCAGCTTGAAGAGAATGGTGTTTTATTTACGGCACCCGTTTTAAAAGGGCAGAAGACTGGCTGGTTTTATGATCACAGAATGAATCGTGCCCGATTGGCTCCCTATGTTAAAGGCAAGCGTGTTCTTGATATTTTTAGCTATATCGGAGGTTGGGGTATTCAAGCTGCGGCTTTCGGTGCTGAGTCCGTTACTTGTATTGATGCGTCTGAGTATGCACTCTCATTTGTGGAAGAAAACGCTAAATTAAATGGCGTGGAGGATAAGGTTCGTTGCATTAAAGGTGATGCATTTGCGGCTTGTAAAGAGTTGCGTGATATTCGTGAAAAATTTGATGTAGTGATTGTAGATCCCCCTGCGTTTATTCCAAGAAGGCGTGACATTAAAGCGGGAGAGCAGGCTTATCAGCGTATTAATCAGTTGGCGATGCGTTTACTGGATAAAGACGGAATATTGGTGTCTGCATCTTGCTCTATGCACCTCCAGAGAGATCGCTTAACAGATATTATTCGATCAACAGGTCGTCAGACTGACCGCTTTGTACAAATTATTGAGCAAGGGCATCAAGGGGCTGATCATCCGATTGTTCCTGCGATACCTGAAACTGAGTATTTGAAGGCGTGCTTTGCACGGGTCTTGCCATCGTTCTGATAGCAGTAAATTGCACGTAGAGTGTGCATTGCACACTCTACGTTAATGCAGTGCTTTGGCTAGCGTTGTAATACTCTTTACCCGTTCTTGCTTCTCACTAAGTTCTTTCCACTCTTTACTGTCCAGTAATGACTTAAAAACCTTAATCTGAGCCTGCAGATCTTGCTGGTCGCTGTGCGCAAAAGCGGAGTGTTGTTCTGTTGCATTCTTTATCTGGGTGCTATTAATTTGAATGTCAGATAGTAGTTGTTTTACGGCGGCAACAATATACTCGTTTTGCGCTTCCTCAGGATGAGCAGTTAAGTGTGAAGGGTAATAGTCTTCAGCTTGCTGCCATTCGTGACACTGTAAATCTAAATCCTTGATGAGTAGCTTTGTTATCAATAAAAGAAGCTGGCTACGTCGAGCCTGAACTAGCTCAGGGTCTTTATCAATGACTGATAGTGCTGCATAGTCGGTGCTTTCTCGAGCCTGTTCGTTATTCTCTCCCCATAATAAAAACTCAATAGCATGAAAGCCTAGTGTGACATAAAGCGTATCTGAAAACTGGTGCTCTTTGTTAAGGGTTTCTTCGTTGATGGGTATAGGGGAGAAAACATAACCGCTTTGAGGATAGCCTTCAACGGCATCCAGGTAGCCTGCCAGTAATGGCGATTGATCAATTCTTATCGCTAATGAGTGCTTTACAGGGTCAATTTGTGAGCGGTCAAGCTCAGGGTGTTTAATATTTAGAATTCTAAATAGCTTGGATGCCGCATAGCTATTGTGGCTAGTAAGCCATTGTTGCTTCGTATCATCTAATGTTTTTTTATTTGGTTTGGATAAAAAAAGCTGAATAGAGGTTTGTAGTTGTTTTGCATGAGTGCAGGTTGCTCTGAACTGTTGAGAAGCTAAAGATAGGTAGCGGGTGGTGAGTGGTGACCGTATGGAGGGGGGGAGGCTTGTGCTTTTAGAGTCTGAGTTGACTGCTGCTGGTTGAGATTTATTAATTTGTGCCTCACTAGGGGCTGGCGCTTTGTTAGGTTCATTCTCGCAGGCAAACAGTGCGAGCATAAGGCTGGCAATAGTGATGAGTTTTGCCAGCTTAAATGAAAAAAGCCTGTCTTTTGATGGAGCCGCTTTTGTAAGCATAATCTTTTTTGTATTGTCTATTTTTATTTGGGGTTTTAGCGAAGAGACATTATTTTCCAATTGTTCTCTTTAGCATGAGATGCCAGTGTGGCGTCTGGGTCTACTGCAATGGGTGTCTCAACTATATCAAGTAGTGGAATGTCATTGTGAGAGTCACTATAAAAGTATGAACCTTCAAGGTTGTAGTCTTGCTCTTTCAGCCAGTTTTTCAGGCGAGTTACCTTTCCTTCTTTAAAGCTGGGAATGCCAGAAATAGCGCCTGTGTATTGATTGTCAATAATTTCCGGGTCGGTGGCGATCAAATGGTCAACCCCAAGATGCTCTGCTATAGGTTCTGTAACAAAGCGGTTTGTAGCAGTAATAATTAAAATAAAGTGGCCTTGATCTCTATGAGAGCTAACAAGTTTTTGGGCTTTATCTAGCATGAGAGGCTTGATGCGCTCAGTAATAAACTGTTCCCTCCATTGAAGTAAGTTTTCTATAGGGTGAGCTGCCAAAGGGGCAAGGGAAAACTCAAGGTAACGAGTCATGTCTAGCTTACCGTCAAGATAGTCCTGATAGAATTGATCATTCGCTTTTCGGTACTCTTCCGCATCAACAATACCTTTGTCAGCTAAAAACTGTCCCCAGGCGTGATCGCTGTCTCCCGCTATTAATGTGTTATCGAGGTCGAAAATTGCGAGTGTCACTCATTAGTCTCCTTAATAATATTGGTCTACTCTATATATTTAATACACAAACCACCGAGCATGTACTTAAAAATTCAGATATTTTATGGTTTGGTTATTGGTTTATTATACTTAACTATTTTCTACTCAACTACAGCTCATTTAGGCATAGGTTTGCTGAAAAGCTTATTTTCTGGAAGAATGGGAGTCAAATGACAGTTAAAGGTATGCAAGTGTGATTGACTCCGACGGCTTTAGACCGAATGTCGGAATAATTCTTGCCAACCATCAGAATGAGGTTTTATGGGCTAAACGAATCGGACAGGATTCATGGCAGTTTCCCCAAGGAGGGATCAAGAGAGATGAGACCCCTGAGGAGGCTTTGTATCGCGAGCTTGCTGAAGAGGTAGGCTTGTCTGCATCAGATGTCGAGATTGTCTCCTGTACTCGTGGGTGGTTGCGTTATCGCTTGCCCAAAAAAATGATTCGTTATAACTCTCACCCTCTGTGTGTTGGCCAGAAACAGAAATGGTATCTGTTACGGATGCTAAGTCCTGATTCGACGGTCTGTATGACAAAAAGTAACGCCCCAGAGTTTGACGGCTGGGAATGGGTAAGTTACTGGTATCCACTAGGGCAAGTAGTGGCTTTTAAAAAAGAAGTTTATCGACGGGCAATGAAGGAACTTGCTCCTAAACTATTTAAACGAAATTTAAAATAAAGCTATTTATAGCTATTCATAAAAGACAGGGCGAGTAAATGCTGAGAATTCGATTATGCTAAGTGTGTTGCGAAGCATAGTTCAGGAAGTTAATGCAGCCGCAGATCTTCAGGCTGCGCTGGATATTATCGTATCACGAGTTCAGTCAGCAATGGACACTGATGTCTGCTCTGTTTACTTATTTGATTCAATGACTAATCGCTATCTTCTGATGGCGACTGAAGGCCTCAATCAGGATGCGGTTGGCAAGGTGAGTCTCGGTCATTCAGAAGGCCTTGTCGGCTTGGTTGGCGTAAGAGAAGAGCCTATTAATCTTGAGGATGCGCCATCTCACCCTCGTTACCGTTATTTTCCTGAAACGGGCGAAGAGCGTTATCACTCCTTTTTGGGTGTGCCCATTATTCACCACCGAAATGTGCTTGGTGTCATTGTTGTTCAACAGCAGGCTAGCGGTCGATTCTTTGATGAAGGTGAAGAGGCCTTTTTAGTCACTGTATCAGCACAGTTAGCCGCTATTATTGCTCATAGTGAGGCTACAGGTGTAATTAGTGGTTTAAGCCTGACAGGTGAGGCTGCTAAAGATATTAATTTTAAAGGTGTTGCGGGGGCTCCGGGCGTTGCCATTGGTAACAGTGTCGTTATCTTCCCTCCTGCAGACTTGGATGCTGTTCCCGATAAGCGAAACGAAGACACTGACTCTGAAATTCAGCGCTTTAAAGACGCCGTAGCAGGCGTCAAAAAAGACATTCAAGCCGTTGGTGAGAAGCTTGCTACTCAGCTTCGTCCTGAAGAACAAGCTCTTTTTGACGTCTACCTGGGTATTCTTGATGATAACGCGCTTGTTGGAGAAGTTTTAGGTCAGATTAAAGCCGGGAACTGGGCGCAGGGTGCCCTTAGAGACGTTATAAAGGAATACGCTGGCCACTTTGAAATGATGGGAGATGCTTACCTCCGCGAGCGGGCGGTAGATATTAAAGATCTTGGTCGTAGAGTGTTGGCTTATTTGCAGGAGTCTGATCAGGGAGAGCGAGAATACCCCGATAATACTATTTTGGTTAGTGAAGAGCTAACTCCAACGATGTTGGGGGAGGTGCCAAGGGAAAAGCTAATTGGTTTGGTTTCTGTGCGGGGCTCAGGTAACTCCCATGTTGCCATTTTGGCTCGAGCTATGGGTTTGCCAACGGTTATGGGGTTGGTTGATATTCCTGTATCTCAGCTGGATAGTCGCGAGCTGATCGTTGATGGTTATAATGGTCAGATTCACGCTTCTCCATCTCAGGAGTTGCGGGCGATTTACCGTAACATTGTCGAGGAAGAAAAGGAGCTGGTTAAAGGGTTAGAAGCTCTTAAAAATCAGCCCTGTACAACAAAAGATGGACATAGAGTTTCAGTTTGGGTTAATACAGGCTTAATGACTGATGTTGTGCGTTCTCTGAGTCATGGTGCTGAAGGGGTTGGTTTGTATCGAACTGAAGTACCTTTCATGATTAACGAGCGCTTTCCTAGTGAGCAAGAGCAACGAGATTGCTATCGGGAGCAGTTGGAGGCCTTTGCCCCTAATATTGTTACGATGCGAACCCTGGATATTGGCGGTGACAAATCCTTATCATATTTTCCTATTAATGAAGAGAACCCCTTTCTTGGCTGGCGTGGAATAAGGGTGACACTTGATCATCCTGAGATATTTCTTGTTCAGGTTAGGGCTATGCTTAAAGCTAGCGAAGGTCTTGATAATCTTCGGATTATGCTACCGATGATTTGTAATGTATCTGAAGTAGAAGAGGCGCTTCATCTGATATACCGTGTTTATCATGAGGTAAGGGAAGAAGGCGTTAATGTCACTATGCCTCAAGTAGGCGTGATGATCGAGGTGCCAGGAGCTGTTTACCAAATAAAGGAATTAGCCGAGCGGGTTGATTTCTTATCTGTTGGGTCGAATGACCTGACACAATACCTTTTGGCTGTTGATAGAAATAATCCCCGGGTAGCAGGCCTTTACCATTCTTTCCACCCCGCCGTTTTGCAAGCTTTGGCTAAAATCGCAAGGGATGCAAAAAAGGTAGGTACGCAGCTCAGTATTTGTGGTGAATTGGCAGGCGATCCTGCGGGAGCTGTGTTGTTAATGGCAATGGGATATGAAGCGTTATCGATGAATGCTTCGAACTTGCCAAGAGTTAAATCGGTTATTCGAAATATTGATTTAACATGGGCAAAGCAGTTACTTGATAAGGTGCTATGCCTTGATTCACCTCATGTTGTAAAAAGTACGCTGGATCTGGCTTTGCAAGAGGCCGGCTTTGGCCGTTACATGCGACCTGGACGAGTTGTGGGGGGGGTCGCATAAGTTTAGGTACAAATTGTTTAGTATGAATATTCTAATTTCACTTGTTACTGTAAGTCATAAGTAAAAAGGATGAGTTACTGTCAGGGAACGAGCTACGGCATAAGTGTTTGAGTCAGTATTTGTTGTTAAGAGTTAATGCGGGAGCGTGAATGGCGGCTAATAAGTCAACCAAATCGATAAAACCAAAAATTGGACTTGCCCTTGGTGGTGGAGGCCCTTTGGGTGGAATCTATGAGATTGGCGCGCTTCGCGCCCTGGATGAGTCATTAGAAGGTTTAGATCTAAATGATCTTTATGTCTATGTTGGTGTTAGTTCAGGTGCTTTTGTTGCAGCAAATTTAGCAAACCAAATGACGTCCGCGCAAATGTGTCGGATTTTTGTTAAGAATGAAGCAGAAGTGCATCCGTTTCATCCTGAGTTTTTCTACCGCCCTGCGGTTCGAGAGTATTTAAAAAGAGCCTTATCTGTACCTGGTTTATTGGTCGAAGCTTGTGCTAGATTTGTAAACAATCCTCATGATCAGAACTTTCTGGAAGCCATGACTATTTTAGCTCAAGCGCTGCCTGCAGGCATATTTGATAATGAGGGCTTGCACGAGTATCTGCATCGCTCTTACAGCATGCTGGGAAGAACAAATGATTTCAGGCAGTTGAGTCGACGTTTGTATCTGGTGGCTGCAGATATTGAAAGTGGTGAGTCGGTAAGGTTTGGTGCGCCAGGTTTTGACCATGTACCCATATCAAGAGCGGTTCAGGCAAGCGTTGCCTCGCCAGGCTTATATTGTCCTGTTGAGATTGATGGTCGCTATTATATGGATGGCACCCTGCGTAAGGGGATGCATGCCTCTGTAGCGCTTGAGGATGGTGCTGATCTTGTGTTAGCAATCAACCCTGTTGTGCCTATTGATGTAAGTGCTGCGGTAAAGGCGGGCACAATGAAACCCGGATCTCTAACAAATTCTGGAATGCCTAATATTCTTGCTCAAACTCATCGAACTATGGTGTATTCACGTATGCGTTCAGGTATGGCGATGTATGAGCGGGAGTACCCTAATGCTGAAATTCTTACGTTTGAACCTACTCGTGATGACGCAAAGCTGTTTTTTTCAAACGTATTTAGTTTTCAGGCGAGAAGAATGGTTTGTGAGCATGCTTACCAGATGACCCGAAAAGACTTGAGGTCTAGGGCTGGCGAGTTAGAAGAAAAGCTTAAGCCCTTTGGCGTTACTTTAAGAAAAGATATTCTTGAAGATGACCAGCGCACTATTAGTACCAGCTTGTATGGCGAAATGTTGCCCCTCTATGTGGCGAAAGAGAGGACTGCTGAGAGTGGATTTCTTAGTCGTAAGCTGAGTGGAGGTCTGGAAAATGTAGCTGACCTGCTACAGAGCGCGAAACATATTTTATAGCACTCCTTAGGTTTACCTACTGGCACTTGCTGCTTCTAGTTGCAGCAAGTAGTCTTCCCAATATTTATTCTGATTACAGCATAAATCATATAGATACTCCCAAGTATAAAGCCCCGAATCATGCCCGTCATTGTAGATGATTTTTAGTGCGTAATTACCGGCGGGTTCTAAATTGGTGATAATAACATCTTTCTTACCTGTTTGAAGTATTGGCTTTCCATGGCCGCGCACTTCAGCTGATGGCGACAGTACACGTAGAAATTCGTAACTCAGTGGGTATTTTTCATTATCTGAATAGCAAAGTTCGAGGCACCGGGACTGGGTTTGTAGTTTTATTTGGGTTGGGCGGGGAGTTGCGGGCATATTTTACCTAATAAAGAGGGTATTGTAGGTTGGCGCTAAGGTACGCCGCCCAACCTACAATAGATTTAGACTAAAGAATAAAGCGACTTAAATCTTCATCTTCAGATAACTCGTTCAACTGTTCATTCACATAGTTAGCTGTAATCTCAAGGCTGTCGGTAATTGAGTCTCCAGCGCCAAAAGAAATGCTTTCGAGCAGTCTCTCTAATACAGTATGAAGTCTTCTTGCACCAATATTTTCAGTATTTTCATTTACCTTCCAGGCGATCTCAGCAATTCGGCTAAGGGCTTCATCAGTAAATTTAAGCGCCACACCTTCTGTTGCTAATAATGCTTCATATTGTTCGGTTAGTGATGCGTCAGGCTCTACCAGAATACGTTTAAAGTCGTCTGGTGACAGTGCTTTCAGTTCAACTCTGATAGGGAGCCGGCCTTGAAGCTCTGGGATGAGGTCTGATGGCTTTGATAAGTGGAATGCACCTGAAGCTATAAATAGAATGTGATCTGTTTTGATCATGCCGTACTTCGTGCTAATAGTGCAGCCTTCAATTAAAGGAAGTAAGTCACGCTGAACGCCTTCTCTTGAAACATCTGTTCCTGAGCTTTCCCCTCGTTTTGCAACCTTGTCGATCTCATCAATAAATACGATGCCATTTTGCTCAACGATGTGCAATGCATCTTGCTTGATTTTATCTTCGTTAACGAACCTGGCTGCCTCTTCCTCTTTAATTTTTTTGAAAGCATCAGAAACTTTCATTCTTTTGGTTTTCTTTTTGTCACCCGACATATTGGAGAACATGCTTTGCAGCTGGCTTGTCATTTCTTCCATGCCAGGGGGAGCCATAATTTCTACACCCACTGGAGTGGCTTTCACATCGATTTCGATTTCTTTATCATCAAGGTCACCTTCTCTTAGTTTCTTTCGGAAAACTTGTCGGGTTGATGATTCTTGCTGTTCGCCTTCGCTTTCGTCTTCTCCTGCGCTTCGAGCCGGAGGGAGGAGTGCATCAAGAATTCGGTCTTCAGCTGCATCCATTGCCTTGTGAGAAACCTGCTCCACCTCCTTTTCTCGAAGCATCTTCATGGCCATGTCCATAAGGTCGCGAATAATAGATTCTACATCGCGGCCTACATAGCCTACTTCAGTGAACTTGGTTGCTTCCACTTTAATAAATGGGGCGTCAGCCAGTTTTGCTAGTCTTCGGGCTATTTCAGTTTTACCAACACCTGTTGGGCCAATCATTAAAATATTTTTAGGTGTTATTTCTTCTCGCATGCTTTCGCTTAGTTGCATGCGTCTCCAGCGGTTTCGTAAAGCAATAGCGACAGCGCGTTTGGCTTCATCTTGACCAATAATGTGTTTATCTAATTCGTGAACTATTTCTCTGGGTGTCATTACGGGCATTGTTCGTTACCGGTTGTTATGTTTTTAAGAGTCGTATTTAGCTTAAGAATCATTGTTGCTTAATTCTTCAATCGTGCGGTTGTGGTTGGTGTATATGCAAATGTCAGCAGCAATATCCAAGCCTTTTTCTACAATCTCACGAGCGCTTAATGTGGTGTTTTCTAATAATGCGGTAGCCGATGCTTGAGCATAAGGGCCACCAGAGCCTATAGCAATCAAGTTATTCTCCGGTTCAATAACATCACCATTACCAGTGATAATTAATGAGGTTTCTTTGTCTGCCACAGCAAGTAGTGCTTCAAGCTTTCGTAAGGCTCTATCTGTACGCCAGTCTTTTGCTAATTCAACTGCAGCCCTAACTAAGTGTCCCTGGTGTTTTTCAAGTTGAGCTTCAAAACGCTCAAAAAGAGTGAATGCATCGGCTGTTCCGCCTGCAAAGCCAGCGATTACTTTACCGTGATAAAGGCGTCTTACTTTTCGTGCATTGCCTTTCATTATGGTGTTGCCCAGAGAAACCTGTCCGTCTCCCCCAAGGGAAACCTCTCCGTCGCGACGTACTGATAAGATGGTGGTCATCCAAAACTCCAAATTGAGTAATTTTTTACTTAATGAGGAGATATATGGAGTCTTCAAATGCAAAATCAAGGGAGGGGAGATAAAGTTCGCCGTGTATGTATTAGGGCGTTATCTTTTACTTTGTCGAACCAAGGGCTGAATATTAATGGCGACGAGCTTATCCATAGCGCCATTCATTTTACTTCGAGAATAAAATGGGCCTACCTGTACTCGGTACCAAGTACTGCCTTTATTATTTGTTTTTTCTATTCGTCCTTTCAAACCCTGAAAGCCGATAGTGGCGCGTTGTCTTTCTGCATCTTTAATGCTTCTGAATGAGCCTGTCTGCAGTATGTATTGGTATTTAGTGGCTTTCCCTTTTTCTGTATATTTATATTCTTCCACTTTGGGTGGGATAACTTCACTTTCAGGAAGGATATCGTAAAAGTTAAATCGCTCTTTGATCTTTGGCGCTGGCTCTACTTTTTTCTGTACTTTTGTTGGCGTGGTAGAAAGTGGCTCTGTTAGCGGGGACTTTGACGGTGGTACTTTATTGAGGAAGTACAAGCCTGCGATAAAAGCAGATGCAATAACTAAGCCTACAAAAATAATCAGTGGTTTCATCTTTGATGGCGTGGTAGAAAGTGGCTCTGTTAGCGGGGACTTTGACGGTGGTACTTTATTGAGGAAGTACAAGCCTGCGATAAAAGCAGACGCAATAACTAAGCCTACAAAAATAATCAGTGGTTTCATCTTTGATTGTGGTTCAGGGGCCGTTTTATTGGCGTGCTTGGGGCTTGGTTTTTGTTTTTTTTGCTTACTAGGGGAGCTGCGCTCGTTTGAGCGCTTCCCTTGCGTTTTTTTGGTGCTAGAGCGCGTACTACTAGACCGGGTCGTACTGGGTTTGGCAAAGTCTTGCGTCATGGCTTGGCTTACATCTCTTCTGGTGCGCTAACACCTAAAAGGTTCAATCCATTGGCAATGACTTGTCTAACCGCCATTCCTAGCGTGATACGTGCATTGCGCAGGTCTTTATCATCTACCAGCATCTTGTGCGAGTTGTAGTAAGAGTGGAAGTCTGATGCTAGTTCTTTGAGGTAATGAGTTAAAACATGAGGCTCAAGGTTAATAGCACAGTTGGTAAGCACTTCGGGGTACTTGGCAATTTTAGTGGCAATGTCACGCTCATTTTCAAGGGTGAGTTTTTCTAAATTCGCTAAGCCGTTCTCTTTATCCCAGCTACTGTCCTGTTCGGCCAGTTTCTTTAATACGCTGCAAATTCGGGCGTGAGCGTATTGAATATAGTAAACAGGGTTGTCTTTGCTTTCAGATTTTGCCAGCTCAAGGTCAAAATCCATATGCTGTTCTGCTTTTCGTGTTACATAGAAAAAACGAGCTGCATCATTGCCTACTTCTTCTCTTAGCTCTCTCAGTGTGACAAATGAACCGCTACGGGTAGACATTTGAACGCGTTCTGAACCACGATAAAGAATAGCGAATTGCACTAGCTTAACGGTAAGTTGGTCTGGGTTAAGTCCTAATGCTTGTAATGCGGCTTTAACTCTAGCGATGTAGCCGTGGTGATCTGCTCCCCATATATTAATAACCTGAGTGAAGCCTCGCTCAAATTTATTTTTATGGTAAGCAATATCAGAGGCGAAATAGGTTGTTTCCCCATTGTCACGCTTAACTACGCGGTCTTTGTCATCACCAAACTCAGTTGAGCGAAACCAAATAGCACCTTCTTTTTCGTACAGGTGCCCTGAGTCTTGGAGTTGTTGAATAACGTCATCAATGCTGTCTGATAATGATCGTTCAGAGAACCAGTTTTGATAGTGAACACCAAAGCCGCCAAGGTCGTCTTTTATGTCGCCGGCGATGCCGTCAAGTCCGGAGTCAAACACGGTGCGATAGTCGCTTTCACCGATTAAAGATTTGCAGCGTGCGATGAGTGCATCAATATGAATTTCTTTATCGCCACCAGTAGGCTCGTCGTCAGGAATGTTTTCGAAAACTAATTCGGCTGAATGTTTAAACTGATCTTGGTACTTATCGCTCAGTTCACGGGCGATATCAAAAACGTAGTCGCCCTTGTAGCCGTTACAGGGGAAGGTAAACTGCTCGCCTTGTAATTCAAGGTACCTTAGCCACACACTAGTCGCCAAAATATTCATTTGGCGGCCTGCGTCGTTCACATAGTATTCACGTTGAACATCGAAGCCCGCGGCGGCTAAAAGGTCTGCAACGCTGGCACCATAGGCTGCACCACGACCATGACCTACATGAAGTGGGCCTGTTGGGTTCGCAGAAACAAATTCAACCTGAACTTTTTGGCCTTTCCCTGCATCGCTACGGCCGTACTGCTCGCCGCTTCTTAGAATTTCAGGAATAACTGCAAAGCTACTGGCAGAGCTGACAAAAAAGTTGATAAAACCTGGCCCTGCTATTTCTGTTTTTTCAATTCCTTTCCCGTCAGTAGCTGACTGTTCTATGATGATATCGCAGAGACGAACTGCCAATTGACGCGGCTGTTTTCCCGCCGGTTTAGCAAGTACTAATGCAATGTTACTTGCAAAATCACCGTGACTTTTGTCGCGCGTATTATCCACCGAGATTTTGGGTGAAATGTCTGCGGGAAGTTCGTTTGACTCTTTTAAGGTATCAATTGCGGATTGAATTAATCCTGCGATATAGTCTTTCATTTCTATTAGAATCTGCCATTCAGAACGGAAAATAAGGAACCGGCTATTATGGCTGAATCTGCTAGCTGAAACAATTATCGTTTGATTAAATCTGCAGGTTTAATTCACTTCACTAGGGTCGACATCAATCATCCAGCGGGTTTTTCCCCATTTATTTTCGTTAAGCCATATGCAAAGTTGCTGTGTGAGTCGTTGAAGTGCGCTGCGGCTTTCTGCAATAAACAGCAAATGCGCTCTGTGTACGCCTGCTTTTCTGCTCATTGCTGCTGGGATAGGGCCTAGTACCTCTATTGGGTGGGAGGTGCTGCTTTGAAAATGGGGTGCTATTCGTTTTGCTTGTTCCAATAAGTGCGTCGCATTGTTAAGGTAGGGGTTTTCTGCTTTTAATAGTGTCATGTAGGCAAAGGGAGGGAGGGAGGCCTCTTTCCTTTCTTCAAGAAGGTCTTCTGCTATTTGTTGGTAGTTTCCTTTGGCTATTAATTGAAGGATGGGGTGATCGCCATGACAGGTTTGAATAATTACTTGTCCTTGTTTGCTACCTCTTCCCGAGCGGCCTGCTACTTGTATTAATAGTTGGGCCGTTTTTTCTAGGGCGCGGAAGTCGGCGCTGAATAGGCCTCCGTCGGCATCGACAACGGCGACCAAGGTGACGTTGGCGAAATTATGTCCTTTTGCCAGCATTTGAGTGCCCACCAAAATGCAGGGGAGCCCTTTATTTATTTCGTCAACTAGGGCTTTCATTGCGTTCTTTTTACGTGTGCTGTCACGGTCAACACGGATGATGGGGGTGTCAGGAAAAAGGGATTCGAGTACTTCTTCGGCCTTTTCTGTGCCGGTACCAAGGGTTTTAAGGTTGACACTTTGGCAGTTTGGGCAGCTTTTGGGGACGGGGTTGCGGGAATCACAGTGATGGCAGCGCAGGTGCGCAGGGTGTTTGTGCAGGGTCATTCTTGAATCGCAGTGCTGGCAGTCTGCCAGCCAGCCGCAGTCTTCGCACATAATTGCAGGGGCAAAACCTCTGCGGTTTAGGTAGATAATGACTTGTTGCTTGTTATTCAGGTGATGCTTAATACTTTCAATTAAGGGCCTGGATAAGCCGCCTTCTAGTGGACGGCTTTTAATGTCTAATAATTCAATGTCCGGGAATGTGGCGCCGCCAGCTCTTGATGGCAGGCTGATTTTCTTATATTTACCGCAAAGCGCATTGTTTATTGATTCAAGAGAGGGGGTTGCAGAGCCCAAAATAACCGGGCATTTTTCTTTGTGGCCTCTAGCGACAGCAAGGTCTCTGGCGGAGTAGCGAAAGCCTTCTTGTTGCTTGAATGAGGTATCGTGTTCTTCATCAACAATAATACAACCTAGTTTTTTCATCGGGGTGAAAATAGCTGAGCGTGTGCCAATGATGATTTTAGCCGCCCCTTGTCTTGCCAGTTCCCAGTTCGTTAGTCGCTCACTCTGGCTGAGTCCTGAGTGGATTGTCCCTATGGGGCAATTAAAATGATTTTGAAATCTAGCTAGGGTTTGGGGGGTGAGACTTATTTCTGGGACTAAAATCAGGGCTTGTTGGTCATTTTGAAGTGCTTTATCAACCAGGTGCATATACACTTCGGTTTTGCCGCTGCCTGTTACGCCTTGGAGTAAAAAGCTTTGATAATTTCCCAGGTCTTTGCTTATGGTGTCGACCGCTGCGGTTTGGTTGTCTGATAAAGGCCAGTGCTGCTGATTTATATTATACTCGGTGGCGGCGGCTGTGAGTGCATCTAGTTCTTCTCCATTAATGAGTCGTTTATCTTTTAAGGCCTTTAGGTGTGTGGATGTATAGCCTAATAATCGAATGGTTGACTCCAAAAGGCCTTCTGTGGAGTTTGATAAAGCCTGATAAAGGGCGCTTTGCTTTTTGGCATTGGTTTTAATGAGAAGTTCGGCTTTTTCAACTCTCTCTTTATTTATCGACCAGCGGTACGTGCTTGCAATACTAATCGTATCGCCCTTTCTGAGCGCTGTAGGAAGGATAGCAAATAACACTTCGCCTATAGGGTGGCAGTAATATTGTGCAGCCCATTTTGCTATGGACATAATTGAGGGGGGGATAATCGGCTGAGCATCAACAAGTTGAGTGATGGGCTTCAGCTTCGCTATTGGGAAATCACTTTCTGATTTTATCTCTAGTATTATTCCCGTTAATGTTCTACGGCCAAATGAAACCATAACCCGTTGGCCGGGCAAGATGTCATTACCTTCGTGGTTTATGGGGTAAATATAATCAAAAGCTCGGTATAACGGAGTGGGAAGTGCAACACTGAGTATTTTTTGTTGGCTGACCGCTTTACTTGAGCTTGACACTTTATGGATACCTTGAAGTAAAAATGATTAAATCTTGCTAATTGTTCTTTTTTTGGTAAGATGCGCGGTCTGATTTTGGCTTTATGCCACCCCGCAAGGTGATTTATCACCTTATGATGCAATTAAATGCGGTGCCCAGCAATAGATTTGATCATTGATTGGGTAGCGGCATGAGAAAAACCGAGGTTCAACATGAAAGAAGGTATACACCCAGAATATCAAGAAATAACTGCGACATGCAGTTGTGGAAATGTGATCAAGACACGTTCTACTATGTGTAAAGATCTTCACTTGGACGTATGTTCATCTTGCCACCCGTTCTACACTGGTAAGCAGAAAGGTACTGAAGTTGGCGGACGCGTTGACAAGTTCAAGAAGCGTTTTGGCAGCCGTATCGGCGGCAAGGCGTAGTAATACGTTTATCTCCGCAGTGTTTAATATGACCAGCGGCGTTAAGGTATTTAAAAAAGGGGCTCCCGTTATGGGCGCCCTTTTTTTGTGTCTTGGTATTTTCTTGCTTGGTTTGGGGCGAGATGCTTTTGCAAGGTCTGCAGGGTGTAGTGTTCCCCGGTTTGATTTGATCGTCGGCGTTAAGTCGGTTGTGGATGGTGATACCATTGTGCTTTCCGATGGACGTAAGGTTCGTTTTATCGGCATTAACACCCCAGAAATAGGCAGAAAAGGTAAAGTCTCAGAGCCATTTTCGCAAAAAGCCCGAAAGCGAGTGCTTGAGTTGTTGGGCGAAAACCCTTCGGTTAAGTTGAGAATAGGTGTAGATGCAAAAGATAGGTATGGGCGGCTATTGGCTCATGTTTTTACTTTGCAGGGTGTAAGTGTTGAGGCTGTATTGATTCGGGAGGGGCTAGGTTTTGCTGTCACGTTTCCGCCCAATTTATTATTGCAGACCTGTTTGGCTGAAGCTCAGCAGGAGGCTAGAAGTGCTCTGCGGGGTGTGTGGTCTGATAGTTATTTTAGGCCAAGGCAAAGTGAAGTGTTGCGATCTTCTGATGCAGGATTCCGGTTGGTTCAAGGGCGGGTTGAAAAAGTCTATCTGAAAAAAGGCGGAAGCTGGTGGGTATTGCTTGAGGGTAAGCTAGCCCTAATGATTTCCAGGTCGTCACAGGAATATTTTAATCAACAAACCTTACGGGCACTTGAAGGTCAAAAGGTACTGGTAAGTGGTTGGCTTATCAAGAAAAAGCTGAGTGCGAAGCAAAAGGCAAAGGGTTATAAACCCTATATGATGTCAGCGAGGCATCCTGCTGCGTTCATTGAGCCTGCTTTTGAGTAGCTTGGTCTTGTGTGGCAGACTGAAACAGGTGATAATGTCGCGCCTGTGGCTAAGCAGTATTACTGAAAATAGCAGTCAGGTTCACTGAGAATGGTGAGGGGGAAACATCTCTGATGATTTTCCTGATTTAATTAACGTCAAGACGGAAAAGATGCAATGTCTGAAGATATGAAGCAAGCTGCCCTCGATTACCACGCGAATCCAAAGGCGGGTAAAATTAGCGTAGAAATTTCTAAGCCAACTGAAACTTCCAGAGATTTATCTTTGGCTTATAGCCCAGGTGTTGCAGAACCTGTTCGTGAAATTGCAAAAGATGCAGAGAATGCTTACAAGTACACGGCTAAAGGTAACTTGGTTGCAGTAATTTCTGATGGTACTGCGATTCTTGGTCTGGGAAATCTTGGGCCTTTGGCAAGTAAGCCAGTAATGGAAGGTAAAGGCGTATTGTTTAAGCGCTTTGCTGGTATTGATGTTTTTGATATCGAAGTAAATTCTGAGAGCCCTCAGGCATTTATTGATACTGTTCGTCGTATCGCTGATACCTTTGGCGGTATTAACCTTGAAGATATCAAGGCGCCTGAGTGTTTCGAAATTGAGCGAGTATTAATCGAGCAGTGTGACGTACCTGTATTTCATGATGATCAGCATGGTACTGCGATTGTGACGGCTGCAGGCATGTTGAATGCACTTGAAATACAAGGCAAGAAGATCGAAGAAGCTAAAATTGTATGTTTGGGTGCTGGTGCAGCTGCTGTTGCATGTATGAAGCTGTTAATTAGTTGTGGTGCTCAGTCTGAAAATATTCTTATGTTGGATCGTAAGGGTGTCATTCACTCTGGTCGTGAAGACTTAAACCAGTATAAGGCAATGTTTGCTAACGATACTGATAAGCGCACTCTGGCTGATGCTTGTGATGGTGCTGATGTATTTGTTGGATTATCTGGTCCTAACTTGTTCCCTGCTGATGCATTGGCATCTATGGCGCCAAACCCTGTGGTATTTGCTTGCTCAAATCCTGATCCTGAAATTGCGGTTGAATTAGCTTTAGAGACTCGTGATGACCTTATTATGGCGACAGGTCGTTCTGATTACCCTAACCAGGTAAACAACGTACTTGGCTTCCCATTCATCTTCCGTGGGGCTTTAGACGTACGTGCTAAGGTCATAAACGAAGAGATGAAGGTTGCGGCTGTTCATGCAATTAAAGATCTTGCTAAAGAAGCTGTGCCTCAGGATGTTGTTGCTGCATATGGTGGTGAAAGCTTGGCGTATGGCAAGGATTATATTATTCCTAAGCCTTTAGATGTGCGTTTGTTGACTGTTGTATCTGCCGCTGTCGCTAAAGCTGCTGTTGATTCTGGTGTTGCAAATCAGCCGTATCCAGCGCATTACCCGCTTAACTCAATTGATGATATTAAATAAATATCTGAAGTGGTAAGAGTGAAAAAAACCGCATTTTTTAATGCGGTTTTTTTATGTCTGAATTTTTAGTTGTAATGCTTCGTTGTTGTCGGCGTGGGGTGAGGTTTAAGACGCAAAAAACCCCGCATAATGCGAGGTTCTTTGTAAGCGTGAAGCTTTCCTGAATATCAGGCGCTTCAGGCCTTGTGTTCAGGTTGGAAGCTGATTAATTACTTAATCTTGGCTTCTTTATACATCACGTGCTTGCGTACTACTGGGTCGAACTTTTTAATTTCCATCTTTTCTGGCATGTTGCGCTTGTTCTTGTCGGTCGTGTAGAAATGACCTGTGCCAGCTGATGAAACTAATTTGATCTTATCGCGCATTACGATAACTCCTTAGTTTTGCTATTAAATTTTTTGGCCGCGTGTACGCATATCTGACAATACTTGCTCTATACCTTTCTTGTCGATAATACGCATACCTTTAGCAGATACGCGCAGCTTAACAAAGCGCTTCTCGCCTTCGATCCAGAAACGGTGGCTCTGCAAGTTAGGCAGAAAACGACGCTTGGTGTGGTTCTTAGCGTGTGAAACGTTATTACCAGCTACTGGTCTTTTACCTGTAACCTGACAAACTCTTGACATAATGTGACCTCGACTCCAACCTGTGTTGGTAACCATAAACTAGTGCTTTGACTTGACTAAAAAACGAGTCATAGTCAAGGAGCCCGCCTTTATACCAGAAACCAATTTTAATGGCAAAAAAAACTACTAATAAAAGCAATTTTAGTTGGTTTTTATGACTAATGTCCTAACTTGAAAAAACTTTGTCTTTTACAGGAGTCCTCGTTCGGCAAAAGAGGTGGTTTCTCCATTACCAATAATAAGGTGGTCTAGTACCCTAACATCAATTAGTGCCAGGGCATCAATCAGTCTACGAGTTATTTGCTTGTCTGCAAGGCTTGGTTCAGCAACGCCTGAGGGGTGGTTGTGAGCGAAAATCACCGCAGCGGCATGGTTATCTAATGTTTGTTTAACGACCTCCCGAGGATAGACTGAGGCTCCGTCAATAGTGCCTCGAAATAACTCTTCGAATGTTAATACTTTATTTTGATTATCTAGGTATAAGCAGCAGAATACTTCATAGGGGCGCCCGGCTAACTTTAATTTTAAATAGTCTCGGGTTAGTTCTGGATTGGTGAGGTAGTCAGACTCTTGAATTTGTTCTTGCATGTGGCGGCGCCCCATTTCAAGTGTTGCTTGGAGTTGGGCGTATTTGGCGCTTCCGAGGCCGGGGCCCGAACAAAAATCTTTGAGTGATGTCGATAGAAGCCCTCTAAGGCTGCCAAACTGATTAAGAAGCTCTCTCGATAGGTCTACAGCCGTTTTACCTGGAATACCGGTGCGTAAGAATATTGCGAGTAGTTCGGCGTCGCTGAGAGCTTGAGGGCCGTTCTTGAGTAGCTTTTCTCTTGGCCGTTCATCTATGGGCCAATCTGATATTGCCATGATTACATCCTTGTTTGTTATCTCTAAAGCTGGGCTATCCATAACCTAGGCGGTATTGTAACTGAAGGCTGCGTATAGATGTAATGATGGCGTGAAAAATAGTCACCCAAATGTTATCTTAGTCAGCAAATGTATGGGCGGAAATAGCCGCTGCTTTTAACCTTGTCTTTGGGCGTGATATTTTATGCTAAATGGTCGTCGAATATTAGTGGGTATTACGGGAGGTATTGCGGCCTATAAGGTGGCCGAGCTCGTTAGGTTGCTGGTTAAATCCAGGGCTGATGTCCGTGTTGTAATGACCGAGGGCGCTAAGGAGTTTATTACCCCCTTAACGTTACAGGCACTTTCTGGAAACCCTGTTCATCATACCTTGCTTGACCCTGATGCAGAGGCAGGTATGGGGCATATTGAATTGGCAAAGTGGGCTGATTTGGTTGTTGTGGCACCTGCAACGGCAAACTTTATTGCTCAGTTTGCGGCAGGCATGGCGAATGACTTACTCAGTACTTTATGTATGGCTACAGAAGCGCCTGTTGCCATTGCACCGGCTATGAATCAGGCTATGTGGAAAAATCCACGAACCCAACGCAATATTGCTTCGTTCTCTTCAGATTTAAATGTATTTGTCTGGGGACCAGGGGTTGGAGAGCAGGCATGTGGTGATGTAGGTCTGGGTCGACTGCTTGAACCTACTCAGTTAATGGATTGCGTGTTGAAGCACTTTAAGTCAGGTGTCTTGCAGGGTAAAAGCGTGGTGATTACAGCGGGACCGACTCGAGAGGCTATCGACCCTGTAAGGTATATCTCAAATCATAGCTCTGGGAAAATGGGCTATGCCTTGGCTGCTGCGGCTCAGATTGCAGGTGCCAATGTTACGCTAATCTCTGGGCCTGTTTCATTACCTACACCCAAGGGCGTTATTCTACAGTCCGTATCTACAGCGTCAGAAATGCTAAAATCTGCTGAGGCCCTTGCAGAGTGTGGTTGCGATATTTTCATTGCTGCTGCTGCGGTTGCAGACTATAGGGTTTCTGAGGTCGCAGAGCAGAAAATCAAGAAGACAAACGACGATATGGTGATTGAGCTTAGCAAGAACCCTGATATTGTTGCCACTATAGCCGCTCGTAAAACGAAGCCCTTCACGGTAGGTTTTGCAGCTGAAACACAAAACGTTTTAGCTTATGCGAAAGATAAATTAGTCAGAAAAAATTTGGATATGATCATTGCAAATGATGTATCTGATTCGCGTATTGGTTTTAATAGTGAAGATAACGAAGTAACCGTGCTGTGGCAGAGCAAAAAGTCAGGGGCTGACGAGACCGCCGCTTTCTCATTACAAAGTAAGGTGTTGCTGGCGACTAATATAATCGAGTTGATCTCGGCACAAGTAGCACCTTCGAAATAATTTATTGAGAAGATCCCATTAAGTTAAATAAAGCTAAGTTAAATTGAGCTAGGTAAAATAAAACTATGTCTAATGAAGTCGCGTCAAAGAAAAATTTACAGTTAAAAATTTTAGATTCCCGTTTGGGGAATGAAATCCCAATGCCTACTTATGCAACAGAAGGTTCAGCAGGGATCGATTTAAGAGCGTGTATTGATGAGTCGCTAGAAATACAGCCAGGGCAAACCATTCTTATTCCTACGGGCATGTCTGTTTATATAGAAGATCCAAATCTTGCCGCCATGCTGCTTCCACGTTCTGGGTTGGGTCATAAGCATGGGGTGGTTTTAGGGAATCTGGTTGGACTTATCGATTCTGATTATCAAGGCCCATTGATGGTATCTTGCTGGAATAGAGGTAGTGAGCCTTTTACCATTAATGTGGGGGAGCGAATTGCTCAAATGATTTTGGTGCCGGTTGTACAGGCTGAATTTGAAATTGTTGAAGCCTTTGGTGATAGTCATCGAGGTGAAGGTGGTTTTGGTTCAACAGGAGCGCATTAAACGACCATGTTTAAAACAACGAGGCATTCTTCAATTGCTCATCTATACTAAGTAAGATCTTGATTTATATGATTATGACTTATTGATATTTGCATAGAGTGTAATGTGGTTAGTTTTAGTAGCAGGGAAACCTTATGAAGCTAGGTAGAAAACCTAAAAAAGGCGATAACGTTTCGGTTGTAGATAAGAAAGCACAATCGAAAGCGGTTAAAAATAAAAAAACCAAATCAACAAGTGGCGCAAAACTTAAACGATTAACACCTGCTTTGTATCTGGCTCTTGCTGGGGCGGCTATAGTTATCGCTATTGTAGGTTTTTTAACGCAGCTTCTTGTTATTGATTCTGCTGAAGAGTCCATGGTGCAAAGTCGAACGGAATTACTGCTAATGAGCGCACAGTTGCAGGTTGATCAGCGAATCAATTTTGTGCAACGAGAGCTTGAGAGTATAGCCTCCCTTGAAAGTGTTGTTGTGGCACTTGATGACAAGGCTACACGTAAGCAAATGGAAAAAAATGTTGCAGGCTATCTACCTTATGTTTCAAAGGTTTATTTTTTTAAGAAAGGTTTAGCAAGTAGAGATTCATCATCTGAACACCCTTTGGGCTTTTCAAGTCTTGATCTGATTAAAAAGGCTGAGAAAGGCGAAGCGCCTTCTCCGGAAGCTTTTTTAAGAGGTAAGGATTGGTTGGTGCAGGCCGTTGTTCCTGTGAAACGCGAGGACATTATTGCTGGTGTTTTACTCATTGTTTTTGAGAAAGGACTTATTCAGGAGACCTTAAAGTTAGCGTCTACAAAAGACGGCGGAAAACTGAGCTTAGTTCAGGTTATTGGAAGCGTTGAGCAGGTTGTTGCCTCTGCAGGGCAGGGCAATGGAACAGCACTTTCTCTCAAAACATCTATTCCTTATTGGCGGCTTAGGTTACATCCAGCCGGACGGGTAGAAAGTCATGTTGATATAGTTTTGTACTGGTCGTTAATTGTTGGTTGCGTTTTAATCGTTCTTCTTGTTGTTGGATTACCGTTAACAACGCTGTTTAAGCGGATGAGAAAAGAATCAATACTGGTTACTCAGTATGCTCAAAGCCTGTTTAATCATGAGAAGAAAAAGATGCCTGCGACTGAATTTGCTATGTTCCATACTATGGCTAATACAATGCAGCGTTTGGCTATTGCATCTGAGAAAAAATTTGAAGCCGCTGCAGCTTCGGCTGCTGCAAAAACAGCACAACCAAAAACAAAAGAAGAAAATGATCACTCAGACCCCCTGTTTCAAGGAAGTGATGTACTTGATATTGATATGATGGATGGTGACGATGACCTGCTAGGGATAGGGCAAGTCGGTGATGATTTAGACCCCTTGGCCGCCGAGGCCGATGCGATGCTAGGTGGCGCAGAGGAGAGCGTCGTTGAAGTACCTACCGTTGATGTGCCACAGTCCATCTTTCGAGCGTATGACATTCGTGGAGTTGTGGGTGAAACATTAACCCCTGAAATAGTTCAGCAAATTGGCTTATCTGTAGGTAGTGAGGCAGCAAAGCGTGGACAAAAAACGCTCTGCGTTGGTTATGATGGGCGTTTATCAAGTCCTGAGCTGGCTGAGGCGCTTATCAGAGGGATAATCGCTACGGGGCGTGACGTTATTAATGTGGGCTGCGTGCCTACGCCTGTCTTATATTTTGCGACACATCAGCTAAATACGGGCTCAGGTGTCATGATTACCGGAAGTCATAACCCCGCTAATTATAATGGTTTCAAAATGATGCTAGGGGGTGATACCTTAGCTGGGGACGATATCCAGAAACTATATGACCGAATTATTCTTCAAGATTACGATTTAGAGCAAAGTGCTGGCCAGGTTAGTCAGCAAGAAATAAGTCGAGATTATTTAGATACTATCTTAAATGATATTGCCGTTGCAGCGCCTCTGAAGGTGGTTGTTGATGCGGGTAACGGCGTTGCGGGTGAGTTAGGCCCTGCTTTAATCGAAGAGTTAGGTTGTGAGGTTATTCCTCTTCATTGTGAGATTGACGGAACTTTCCCGAATCATCATCCAGATCCAGGTAAACCAGAAAATTTGCAAGATCTAATCCGTAAGGTAGAAGAAGAGGGGGCTGATATTGGTATTGCCTTTGATGGGGATGGAGATCGTGTAGGTGTAGTGACCAACAAAGGTAAAATTATCTGGCCAGATCGCCTGCTGATGCTCTTTGCTAAAGATGTTGTCTCTCGCAACCCTGGCGCTGATGTTATTTTTGATGTTAAGTGTTCGCGTCGTTTGAATGGGCTTATTAGTAGTTATGGTGGCCGCCCTATTATGTGGAAAACCGGACACTCACTTATTAAAGCTAAAATGAAAGAAACCGGTGCGTTATTAGCAGGTGAGATGAGTGGCCATATGTTCTTCAAAGAGCGCTGGTATGGCTTTGATGACGGCCTATATAGCGCCGCACGTTTATTAGAAATACTGGGTATTGACGAGCGTTCATCTGAAGAGGTGTTTGAATCTTTTCCTGAAGATACAAGTACACCAGAAATTAATATTCATGTTACCGACGAGAGCAAGTTCGCTTTAGTAGAAAAGCTAAATGCCCAGGGTGATTTTGAAGGAGGCAATATTTCTGCCATTGATGGTGTTCGAGTTGATTACCAGGATGGCTGGGGGTTGTGTAGAGCATCAAATACAACACCGGTGTTAGTTTTACGCTTTGAGGCTGATGATGAAGCTGCTCTGTCTCGTATTCAGCAGGTTTTCCGAGAGCAGTTACTTATGGTTGAACCTGAGTTAGAACTTACATTTTAATTGCGTATTTATAACGACAATCGAGAAAATTTGGGAAAGTAAATAAAAGATGAATCAAGATCAAGAATCAGCGATGCAGGTTGCATCGGTATTGAGTCAGGCATTACCGTATATTCAGCGTTTTTCAGGTAAAACAATTGTCATTAAGTATGGCGGTAATGCCATGGAAAACGAAGACCTGAAAAACAGCTTTGCCAGAGATATTGTACTTATGAAGCAGGTGGGTATTAACCCTATCGTTGTTCATGGTGGTGGCCCTCAGATTGGAGAGTTGCTGAACAAGCTCAATATTGAAAGTCATTTTGTTAATGGTATGCGCGTAACCGACAGTGAAACCATGGACGTGGTTGAAATGGTGTTGGGTGGTTTGGTCAATAAAGAAATTGTGGCACTTATTAATCGTAACGGCGGAAAAGCTATTGGTTTAACGGGTAAAGACGCCAGCTTAATTAAAGCTACTCAGCTTAAGGTAGAAGTTACAGCCCCTGAAATGCAGAAATCAGAAATCATTGATATCGGCCATGTAGGTGAAGTTGCCAAGATTGATTCTGATGTTATTGAAATGCTAACAAATAGTAATGTTATTCCTGTTATCGCCCCTATTGGCGTGGGTGAGGATGGGCGTTCGTACAACATTAATGCAGACTTGGTTGCAGGCAAAGTGGCTGAAGAGCTCAAGGCTGAAAAACTGATGTTACTTACCAATATCTCAGGTTTACAGGATAAAGAAGGTAATGTAATGACAGGGCTAACAACAGAGCAAGTTGATGAGCTTATTGCAGATGGGACAATTTATGGTGGCATGCTGCCTAAAATAGGTTGTGCCTTAAGTGCGGTAAATAATGGTGTAACCAGTGCGCACATTATTGATGG
>Ga0209707_1000147_pt1 | contig 48145 bp, 45 predicted proteins | sample EN4Hudsemesocosm_FD_184630 | JGI IMG/M metagenome (GOLD analysis project Ga0209707, IMG submission 184630) | Methane-oxidizing microbial communities from mesocosms in the Hudson Canyon - EN4B Hudson Canyon (SPAdes) (version 2) | ecosystem: Environmental > Aquatic > Marine > Cold seeps | place... | reverse complement strand
GAATAAAAAGCTAAATACCTAAACATTTACATTAGGCCATTTAATCTTGCTGCTGAATAGTATTACTGCCTGTGCATATCTGCATTCCTTGAACTTTATCATCAAAGTTATATTCCTTGAAAACAAGTGTAGATCTTTAGAGTTAGTAAGAAAGCGACTTCAAGTATTCTGTGGGCTAGCGAGGAGTCGTATTTTTTAAAACTTGAAATTTACGTCAGAACTAGCAAGAAAATTATAAATAACTTCAGAAATCATGAGAAATCTTTAGCTGCCGTATTACTTACAATGACACCAAGCCACATTGTTGCTCTTTTTCCAACCTAACGCAGTGGAGTTCAATATAACATGTTGCTTATTACTTAACGAATGCCTGCATAGAGTACATATATTCATGGTGTCCGAGGATCTATATGAAGACCCTGGCCTGCTTTTGTAGTTTCCATCGCTGCGAACCATTATTACATTCGACAATGACTTTTGCTGCTTATTCAATTTTGTATAAGCTGCTCTATTACTGTCCGAGCCGTGATGAGGAGACGTGACAATACTATTTTTTCTTAATGGAGGCAGATTTTGTCCAAAGCTAAAATCTGAATCAGCACTAAAAAGTACATCACATGTACCTTCTCTAGAAGGAGAATAGAATACTAAACTTTGCTTATTTACCTTACTTAAATAGAGATATTCCAGAACACTAACTCTCTTTGATATATTCAATATTTCACTTGAGTTAACAGGACGTAAAAAGGCTTCACCACCTCCAGGACGCTCTTGTTCATTAAACTCAAACCACCTTATTTTCGTTCCTGAGTGAAATGCTAAAATAGCAAGCTCTTTAATCTTTTTTGCCGTATCAATAGCATCGAAGAATAAATTTCTTCGATGTTGTTCCTTAAATATATGACGATAAATTCTGCTATTTCGATAAGGGATGTATGATTTCCCAAAGTCTCTGAACTCCTCTAGTGCGGACTCAATTATTTGAATGTCAGTTTCGTTAGTTTCGCTAGGACTTTCAGGCTTCTTATCCCTCTTACGCAAATAATATTCATGATACGTGTCTAAACCTTCCAAGCTATCAGATTCACAATACTCAAGAGACTCTATATTATCTTCTAGCTCTTCAAAGAAACTAAGAGGATCTGTTAAGAGATCTTGTAGTCTGCTAGACCAAGTGCCGGGAACCCATAGTTCACTTACATTAACGTTATTTTTAAATAGCCCTATAAGACCATTGATATGATCAGCATCGGCATGAGTGCATACTGCAATATCTAGTTCTGTAGTACCTGTAACGTTGTAGAATTGATTTGAAAATTTACTTTCAGCCCTGCCACCATCGACTAAAATTTTAACCCCTGAGCGCTCCAAATAAAAAGCATCTCCTTGCCCTACACCGATAGCAATAAATTTATCTGAAGCCAAAATAATCCCTTGTTTTTATTGAAATAAATATTGTGTATTAGTCAGGGATACTATCAGGTTTTGTTGGGTGAAGGCTAATTTGATTAATGTTAGCGATCTGAGGTTAAGTTAATTCAGAAGGGTTATTAAGAGTGGCTTTTTTCTATAAAAAGGGTATCACCAATTGCTCATTGGTCGTTAGGCTTTGTGCTTGGCAGGATATTAGTGCATTTTCTAATTGTTTAGATCTAACGAAAATAAATGGTGCTAATTCAGGTATAATATTATTATCTTTTAAGTGTTTGATGACTTTACTAGAGCATGCATTGTGGCTTTCTGCCCAGTGCTCTATACAAACAAAGCTATCTAAAAAGGATGCGATAGATTCTCCGGTATAGCTGCGAATTGATGGCTTTGTTATGAATTCTTTTATATAGCCAAGTTTACCTAATTGAATCACACGCTCGCGTGGTATAGCCAGAATACGTTTAGCACGGGACAATGTTACAGTACTTAGATTTTTCAAAAATATTGTATCAAGGAATTCTGTTAATACAATTTCATTTATACAGACAATATCAATAAGTGCTTTGGCTCTTAAGTCGATGTAAATAGGCAATTTATGCTTATAAATCTCTACTAGTACTTCATTACAAGTGAGCATGTACTTATCTAATAAATGACTTAACTTATTCAGCCTTTGAGTTCCGTATTGCTTTGCCGTGTTTAGCTGTTGTGACAAAACTATGAAATCAGAAATATCGATAAAGCTAAAGCGCCCTCGACCAACAGTAGTGACAGTAGAAATTGATGGAAGCTTAAATAAGTCTCGTGCAAGTGATAACTCACAACCTAACATTTCAGCAAAACCTGCTTGATCTAGATGGTTAATAAACTGCTTATCTAGTTCATATAAGTTATTCAGCATTGCTGCTTTGTTTCTAGCGCTACATGTTGTTTTAATGTAGCTAGGTAATGTATTGCTAGAAGGAAATGTTGAGGTTAAATTAGGTCTAAAGCCAGATATTAACCATGTGTTGTTTAGTTTACTCAGCATCTTAGTAAAGGGATAAAAAACGGCATTTTCACCTAACACAGCATAATGCTGCCTGGTATAACACATAGATGAAAGCCATTGTTCAATGATTTCTCTATCTGTTAAAAGAGCATAAGCTAGCTCACTTATGGTTGCCCAGTCAGTAATATAGTTTGGTAGTTGTTTAATACCATGATGCACAGAGTCATATGGTCTTAAAGCCTTCATAATTGACGTAAATAGATCTTCAATAAAATTAATACGATCTTTTCTCGAAAGTTGGTAAAAATGATTAACATGTTTGGGGGCTGAGCTATGAGGTTGAGCTTTTGCAATGGCATTCCAACTACGGTCACAATTACTACAACCATAGTGAAGTAAATCTTCATCCCAGATAAAAGCTTCACCGCAAACACAATTTGAAATAAGCTTGATGTTATGAGTTGGACAATGGGTAATTGGATAAAGCTGCCAGTCAGCACCTGTATGACATTGATTAGTCATACAGGCAGGGCAGATGCATGGAGCCTTATCCATCAGTGTCCTATAACCCAGATGTTTCTCATAAGGACTATAGCTATCCTCAAACGGTTGTAAATCGCTAGTATTTTCAATGTTTGCTATTTGCGCGGTAAAGTTCAACAAACTCTGATCGCAACTGTTAATCACTAAGTTTTTTATATCACGGAACTCAGCTAACATTTGTTGTACAGAGGCGTAATCATTACTTACCGCTAATCGAATCAAATAGCTGCGGATTGATTCATTTTTTAAGGGAGATATTTGTGTCATTAAGTGCATTCAACTCTCCCTATGCTTGCTCAATCGCAGATGCTTCTATACGAGCATTGAGGCGGAATGTGATTTCGGCCTCAATTGTAGACATCGTTGTTTCAAAAGGATTAAAAGCAAGCTCGTTGTTAGGTTGAAATTCAATATATGCTTTTTCTAAGACAAGCTTGTCGATTTTTTGCGAGCAACCTGTAATTTCAATCGCTTCTTTGAAAAGTGGGATTAAGTTACCAAATAAACCGTAGGTTGCGATATGAATGCGTTTTAGCATGTCGCTGCTTGTAAGATCTTCTTTGCAATTAAGTGAAGTTTGAAATTGGCTTATCAAGTCACTCCAATGTTCAGTGCCTAAATCGTAAGGTTGAATTGAATACATTCTTCGGTTTCTACGTCTTAGTTGTTTTTCCTTTTTAAACTTTGATCTCCCAATTAATAAAGCTAGAGAGCTGTCGATACTCACGCAAACAATTGGTATGCCTGTAGCATCCATTAATGCTTTAATTGCATCAGCAGCATGTTGCGAAGAAATGGAGGATGATTCACGCGTAAGGTGTTGTGATTCATCGATAAAAATTAACTCAGTCTTCGCTGCTTCTAAACGATTTATTAGCCTATCTTGTACTTCCTCCTCTCTAGCGGTTATTTTTCTTAGTCCTGTAAGGGTACGAAGTAACCTTACCATCAATGAATTGGTGGTTGATTTTTGTAGCAGAGATACATAAAGGACAGGTACGATCTCTTGTCCATCGTCTACGTAACGAGGATAATCATCAGCGTAGTTTTTGGCGATATAAGACTTACCCGTACCAGAATCACCTAGAAGGTGCATACCTTGAACGCAGTCAGTATGATTTGTAGCATGTGTCTGCGTTATGGCCTTTTGAATAACCCCAATATCAGGAGTATCAAAGTGAATATTGAGAAATTCACGCGTGGCAGATTGAATACTAGGGCTAGATTTCATTAAGTGTGTAGTCATTTGCGTCTCCTTATTTTGAGTTTTTTCGTTTAAAGCTAAAACCATTTGTTGCGCTTCGTTCTTCGTCTGTGATTCTGTTGATATTGTCTGCAATGTCTTTCTCCATTTTTTCAGTTGTATTATTGGTGATTTCGCCATCAATTATTAAGGTGTCTTGTTCAATCAACGTGCCATTAGCGCGATGCTTTTTGATAATATTGGCGGCTTGTCTAGGGCTTAAATGTTTAGGTAACTTTGATTTATCCACTGTTCGCTCATAAGACTTTAAGTAGCTAAACCCTGTGTCACGGGGAGTGTTATTTACATTCGGAACTTCAATCATTCGCTTATCAATGACTGCGGTAATAGCCGATGCATCAAAATCATCAATCATCACATCCATTTCAATTGATATAGCCTTTGAACCTCCCAGTAAACGGTTTGCTTCTCGCAGCAATTCTGTACTACAAAAGCGTTGACCGCGATGTGGAATACCTTGATTTCTATTGCAACGAAGAGTCTTTACATTACCGCGTAGCTTTGTGCGATCATCAAAGTCTGCAAGCGTGATGATTTCATCTACACGGGCATGCTCTGCCCACATTTCATTTGGAGACCAGTTGTTTATCATACGGTTGGGGGTATTGTTATATTCTCGTTGAATGTAATCTTCGAACATGATCATAAACTGACTAACAGTTAGTTTTGCTGCTTGCTTTATAGTTTTGTCTTGAACTATTGTCTTATCCCTTTTGTGTAAATATCCTGGTTTGCCTCTGAAAAACCTATTTCTCCAACTTTTGAACATAGATTCCACATGGGGCTTCTCTTCAGGAGAACCTGAGCGACAATAGGTAATATCGGAGCCGATAGCATTCAAAAACTTCTTAGTCATTACAGAGCGAAATCCAGGACCATTATCAAGTACATAGTTAAGTGCAATACCAGAAGTTGAATATTTATTTGGATCAGGTTTCAAGCGCATTGAATGCGAAAGGCAATGAACAACTGCTGCCGCAGACTCCTTTGGCTGTTTACCAATAATTACTGTGTACCCAATACAAGCTCGCGTTTTAATCTCTTGTGCAGCAATAATAAGAATCTTGCCAGCATATGTGCCATCTTCATTAAGTAATCCTAAATTAACTTCAAGACCGTCACACTCAACCAGATCTAAAACGTTTTGAACGTTGTACGTCCCAGAAGCTTCTCGATTTTCTCTATCTGCGTGTTTCTTACCATACCGAGCAAAGTCCATTTCATACTTAGGCCAAGTATTAATTCTACGTTCAAATGTTGATTGGCTAGGTACATCATAACCCTTGAATTCTTTTTTCTTACGTGAAAATGCCATGATGAACTTGTCATAAGCTGACACCATTGTTGGTAAGCTATTCTTCATGTAATGGCGTTTTATCATTTTATCCATAAATTCCAGTACAACATCTGGAATACGCCACTCGGTTTCAGACTCTTCTTGCTTAACTACTTGCAATACCATGTCTTTTCCATCAGCAATCCAAAGTTTGTTCCAAGCGTAAATTCGTTTAACTGATGGCTTGACAGGGTGCTCCTCCTTAATCGCTTCATACACCTCATCAACTAAACTTTGTGGCAACCCTTTGGTTGGGTTTTCTTGCTTAAATTGAAAAAATTCTCTGCAATAAGCTTCTCTGCGATCACACTCAGCTTGGTCTTCGTCTGAGATATTTATAACGCAGCGAATTTCGGTTGGTTTATCAATTATGTTTATCAGTTGGTCATTGATTGCTTGCAACAATTCCATAGGTTTAAAAAGATCTGATGATTTATCTGCATAACCAACAAGAACTCGTTCTTTATCTACGTAAACAATTGTGCCGTGGCGACCTGATACTTTAAGGTCTACACCAGGTTTTAATAACATTGATTTATTCATAATTATTCCTCTAAAAATGTAAGTTGTGTGCTGTCATTTAATTTTTCTTGATAGTTGAAACGATAAATTTGGTGCCCTAATATCGCCAGTGCATGTTTAGCTAGTAAGCCAAGTGACTCGGTATAGGCTTTTAACGCACCAAAGTTAGGTGTCTTCCCAATAGCTTCTACAAGACTTGGAATGCTAATTTTTGAGATGTCTAATCTTCGGTAGTGGTGGATACGCTTTAGGTTCTCAGTGGTTAAGCCAGCGTAGATAATCTTGTCGGTGATATAGGACAAGCTTTGATTTTTCGCTTCATCGAACCTCAACCGAAGGTGATTGAACTTTTTTTTGGCACGCTTTGATGTTGTGAAAACAAATGGTTTTACTTCTTTGTCTTCATCACCATAAATGGTTTTTAAGGCTAAATCGGGGGTATAGCTTCGTTCCTCTCCGTCTCCATCAAGATATGCATATTGCTTGGGCTGTGATTCATATGAAATCACCTCTGGGTCGTACTCATAAAAACGCTGTGCATTACGTTCTAACTGGGACTGTCCCCAGCAATACTCCCCGCCATTTTTATACGTTTTGAAAAGGGAAACTTGGTGTCCCTTGCTAAAGTTGTTCTTGTATTTATTTCTCATTCTTTATTCCTCTCATTGATTTTTGGGCGCAAAAAGCCTGCTAGCGGAATTCGCGCTATAAGTTAATTTTTTAAAACGAGGTTGCTATACGGGAGGGCAATAGCCCACGAGCTAGCTAAAAGCGAAACTCAGTCGGTCGCTCGGTATTGTCGATAAAAGACGATATTTTTGAGGATGAAATATCCTGCAAGGGGTTTTGATTTGATAAGTGAGTGGACTCAACTTTCCTTATGCGGTTTCGGATAACCACCTTGTTGTTTTTTGGGGGAAAACAACTATGTACTTGTATTCCATTTATGTAATTAAAATTCGATGTCAAATAATTAACCTCCTCAGTCATTTGTTGCATTGACAGTTCGAATCTTAGGTGCTTTTTACAAGTTTCGTCAATAGATATTTTTTTGCAACTACGTTAGCGTTGCTGTATGTTTGTGAGGTTACTTGCTCGTTAGGTATTGATATGAAAAGCAATATAAAAAACTTAAAAATAACTGCTGAAAAAGGAAAATACTTCAGGAAAAGAGTTACGAAGGAAGCCTTTGGAGAAAAGTTTGTGATTCAATTGCGCGATATAGTGCATAGTTCCTATGGAAATCACCTTGAAATGTCCCGCGTTATTAGAACAAATGATTCATCCATAAAAGAAGCTGATTACTTAAAATCTGGAGATGTACTTATCACCGTTAAGGGAGTAAATAAACACGCTATAGTATTAACTCATGTACCAACCAAGACAGTTGCAAGCCAACATTTCTTACTTTTACGTTCTCCTGATAAAACGAAATTTTTACCTGAATTCATTGAGTTTATTGTTAATTCAGAAAGCTCACAGCGTTACTTTGATCGAAAATGTGGTGGAACCTATATAAGTACTTTGAATAAAGAAATATTAGAAAATCTTCCTTTTCCAGATATAGATATTGATAAGCAAAAAAAAATCATACGACTTGCAAAGGAAATTATGGAAGAAAAAAAACTTATGCTGGATTTAATCGAAAATAGAGATCTGCAACTTAGAACCTACTCGACAAAGCTGATTAGAGAAGGAAAATAGCATGAAAGAAAATATAGTATTGGATGCTGTTGATAAATTCATGAAGCTTGGCGTAACTAGCCATACCGACTTTATTGAAAGAAGAGATTACTTCTTGTTTTTCTTTTTTTGTCAATTAGTTGATTTATCGAGTGATCAAACAAAATTTAACTTGAACGATTATAGCGATGAACAAAACGTAGATGATTTTGTTGAGCACTTAATTGAAATTTCATCAAAAGAGTCACCAAATAGTGCAACTAGACAAGCAATTAATAATTTCTTAGGAGCCTCGTTTAGACTTTCAAAAATAACTCTGCCAAGTGAAACATATAGTGCGCTTGGTAAATCTGAAAAAAACTCATTCAGTAAAGGGTTTGAATTTAGGCTTTCACAGTTAAAAGCCCCAGTTAACACTCTATTGTTATCTAAGGTACTACCTGACATTAAGTATGCTCTTGCCGTTGATAATAACTTAATTATTAAAACAATTAGTTCGATTGATACTCTAAACAGTATTGAGTCCTTGTCTACATTAGAAGCAGCTTTAATATACAGCAGGGTTCTTATTAGACTTCAAGAAACAGGGCATCCATTACAAACTAATGCTAAATTTAACTACCATGAGATACCATCTGATTTTATTGATGTCATTATGGAAATAGGTGGTTTTGACGATGTTCATAGTACCTACTCTCCTTATGAAATCACCGTAGAGCAAAGTTTGTATCTTGCATTAGATTTCCCTGACAAAGAGTATAGAGTTGAGACTGTTAAGGAGTCCAATCGCCATGTGTTCAGAAAATTTGGATTAGCTCAAGCGCAAAATTTAGTTTGCACACAAAGTCATTGCTTGTCCTATGATTCAGAAATTAATGAAAATCACTTCGATACATCAATTTGCTTATTACAACCCAAAGTTAAAAAAGATGAAATAACAGGTAAATCAAAAGAAGAAGGCCATAGGAAAAAAGTTGTTTATAAGGAGCACTTGTACATTAAGAGAATGTTGGAAAGTTTGAATGAACGAGGCAAAGGGTACGTTATAACAGGTAGGGGGCCTCTATTTAGAAAGAGAGATATTGAATATAGAAAATCACTTATTGAAAGTAATTTGGTGGATGCGGTTATTACATTGCCAGCGGGGATATTAACGTTTTGTGCTATTCCTATGGTGTTGACCGTACTCAATAAAGCAAAGAGAACAGAAGATGTTTTGTTTATTAATGCCTCAGAGTTTCAGTCAGAATATGGTCGAAGAGTGGTCATGGATGATATTACTCGATTGGCTGAAGAATACAGAGTAAGACCCGAAAACAGTTCATTTAGCTTTACCGTGCCAAATGAAAAAATTGTTAATAATAACTACTCACTTAATAGTTTGAACTACATGAAACAAGAACTAGTCCAGCAATTAAGCCTAGATACCTTAAATGCAGTTCGTAGCTCATTATTAAATAATCTTGAGTCGCAAGATAAAACCATTAAAGAGCTTTTGGAACAGTAAATTTATTTCAAATATCAATACAAACCTTATCATCTTGCAATGTATAACAAAGCTTCGAGTCTGATAGCTTAGGGGCTTCGCCTGTATATGGGTTTATGTATTTATTTAAATTAATAGCACTTTCTAGATCATCTTTATCTTCATTGATAAACATACTTAGTAATAGTAATCGAAGGTCTAGTTTAAATTTATCTTCATAAAGGTTAAGGAACTTAGGTAAAGCTGTTACCTCTAGGAAAGAGCCTACAATATTCCTGTAATTTTTGATAGTAAACCAAAACATATTTTTGATTTCACTTTTTAACCTTTCTGAATGCGCATTAGCTTCTCTATCGGCAATTTCAACTAAAGAAATAAGATTTTCTTTCTTAGCATTTTCAGGGATTAACTGTAACTTCTGGTATGCAAACATACTATTTAGAGTCATGTTTTCTTTGTATTTTATTTGAGCTTGAAAGCCATGAAGGGAGTGGCCCATGCCTTCAGCCCTTTCTGCTATGTACTTAAACTGTAGTGCTCTTGTGCCTTGTGCAAACATGATAAGCCACATTCTATTCATAGAAATTTCTTCAAAAGATAAAGGAGTAAGTGCATCACCAAATACTTCCCAATTAGCAAAACCTTGTTCTTTAAGCTTGAGCAACAGTGGTTGATAATACAGCTCAAAATTAACAATTGGCACCGCATGAAATACGGCTTCCGTGGCGTTTCTAAGGAATTTTCGCTCTACAGATATGAGTTGTGACAATTGAAGCGCAGCTAACTCTAAGTCGTTATCTAATATGTGAAAGTACACCTCTAAAAATGCTAGCCTTTGAATTGGAATAAGGGAATCCCAATCAGGCTCGGTGGCTATAGAGTTTAGTGGTTCGAAATTGGTTAATTTAGATAAAGAGCGATACTGCTCTGTAATACTGGAAAGTTTGTTAATCTTTTCTTCAAGAACAGCCTTATTTTTAGCTGTTTCTGATAAGCAATTATCTTTATTAAATTCGCAAAAGTAAGCTTCATCATCACCAAATATATCTGGTAAACCGCTAACGTTTGGATATTTTAGTTGTTGAAAATAATCTAAAGTTCCCTTAACAATATTACCTAGTTTGGTTTTATATAATTCTTTAGCTTGCTCAATAGATATATCGTTCGAAGGAGATAGGGCAATTAAACCAATGAAGGCATTTCCTTCTAAATCTGCGGGTTTAGAATAATACTCGATCCACTTTTTGGCCTCAGGATTTAATTCGTCATCTACGTAAAGATGGTATGTGCCAACCACTATGATGATTGATACTAATATCCCTATTTTAATTCTTTTAGTGAATTCCATTTTTATTCTAATAATCAGTCAATAAAGCACGCTAATAAGACTATACGGCAAATTGATAAATGTTCATAATTAAAGTAACCTGATATCAATTATTTACGTCTTATAAATAAATGGATTTATGCTCAGTTTTTTCAAAACAAAACCACTGCTATCGCAATCAGATATTGAATTTCAAGTGGCTACTTTTAAGTGGTTGTTAAAGAACTTTGGTGGTGATGATTTCTATAAAACAACAGAGTTAGTTTTACCCACCAAGGAGTATTTTCCATCGAAGGTAGATACAGCAGAAGGGGCGGCTAGTGAAACTTTTGAGGCTGTTAAAAAGCATGCAGGGCTTGAGAACTGGGTGTGTAAATTAGAAATTCAAGAAGAGGATGCTAACCCTGTAGTTGCACCAACTATTGCCATTCAAAATGCACCAACTAGTCCTCATGGAACTTTTCAGGCAACGGAAGAGAATGAAGTTGTAATTACATACAATCCTGCTTTGGCCTCTCAGCCTACTCAATTAGTTGCAACATTTGCTCATGAGCTGGCGCATTACCTTACTGCCACTTCAAAAGAAGAGCCGCCAGGGGGCTGGGAAAACTGGGAATTTGCTACAGATATTGCCGCAACATTTCTTGGCTTTGGTGTATTTATGGCTAACTCTGCATTTAGCTTTAGCCAATATACTAATTCTGATTCTCAAGGCTGGAAATCAAGTAGAAATGGCTACTTATCAGAAAGTGAACATATCTATGCGCTAGCCATATTTAATGAATTGAAGGGCATATCAACTGAGGTGGCATCAGGCCACTTGAAGCCTCACTTAAAGAAACTATTAAAGAAAGCTCAAAAAGAATTGGACAACTCAGGCATTGTGGAAGAGTTAAGGGCTATAGCGTTTGCTCCTTCCTCGCATATTGCAGGTGGTGAACATGTATAAATTTTTAGTAGTACTTCTACTTGCTATATCGGTCGATTCTCTTGCAGGACATGCAGCCAATGATGAAGATATTAGCATCAATATAGCAAACATTCCTGAAGGAAAGCATGTTGTTTTTGAGTGGCTAGGTATGCCAACAATGGTTCTGAAACCAACGAAAGAACAGCTACAGTCAATTCAAATAAATAAGACTCAAGTAACACAAAAAGATTTGGATAGCGCATTTCAAAGTTATGCTAAAACGAGTGGTAATAAAAAAGCCACCATACTTTATCATTCAACATCAAGCGCTTATAAAAATGATAAATTAATCAACCAATATCCAGCAATAGTACTACTCGCAGTAAGCCCTAAACGTGGGTGTGCTATTCGAGCCGATTATGAAGGTAATGTATTGGAAGATCCTTGCAGTGGAGTCTCATTTTCTTTGGATGGTAGGCCATTTGAAAATATCAGCGAGTTTTCTGCTCCATTGTTTATTCCAAGTTACACAATTAAAGGTGACTACTTAACCATTCAATCACATAGTGTTGGTAGTGTTATAGACTTTTCACCTGATATTTTAGCGTCAGATAAGCCTGATAGATTAAAGCTGTTTGATGCTATCTCTTGGGATAAGTTGAACATTGTAAAAACATTGATTGAACGAGACAAAAACTTACTAGCAGCTAGGACCAGTGTGGGTTGTAATGTAGTTCATTTAGCTTCTACTAAATCCAAAGAGCTATTGTCATATTTAATTGATAAAAAAGTATCAACTACACATATTTGTAGCACTAGATATACACCTATCATGTTTTCTATGTTGATGAAAAAACATGACAATGCCTCTTTGCTGTTAAACCACGGAGCAAAGCTTGAGGCATATTGCGAAGGGGATGAGTGTGCAAAATCACTACTGGATTATTTAGAGTATGAAAGTGGATATTCCCCTGAATATGCTAAAAAGCTGATAAAAGATATTGCTATTGAACGAGAATATGTGAAATAAATCATAAGAGGGATATTTGTGTTTAAAAAATTTTTAAATGGAGTGGTCTTTGGTGCAGGGTTTGCGCTCTCCTTTATTGCCATAGTAATAGTTTATTTTCAGTTTTTCTTTATTGATTCGATTAACTCTAGAACTCCATATACAGAAGGCGAAGAAATATCTACTGAGGTCAGTAGTGTTTCTAAACCAAGGCTTGGCTTCTTAGGCTCTTCAGCAGTATTTTCAGGTAATTTTCCTAGTGATAAAAATAAGACTCTCTCGAAGGGGGTAGGAAGAATAATTGGTACTATCTATGCTGAAGGTGAGCCAGTTAAAGGTATTGAACTTCGACTAGGCTTGAATGGTGAGGTGATGAGTCAGTGGACAACGACCGATAATGCAGGGAAATATGAAGTGAGTGTACCTGCTGGTGAATATCAAATAAATGGGTATGAAATTGATTTTCAAACGGCAAACAAATATTTATCTGGTTTAATTGATGAACCAAGGAATATTCATTCAAGTGATATTTTCAAAGTAAGTGACAGCAAGGATGGTGTTGGTTTGAGTTTGTCATTTGTTAAACCAGTCATAAAGTTAAACCCGCAAAGTGAGTTAAATATTGATCAAGAGGTGATAATTAATTGGGAAGCTTATCCTGAAGCTGCGCATTATATGATCCAAGTTTATCGGAAAGAAGGCCCTACGGATTACATAACTAATGATACCCTTTTTCAATGGTCAAATAGAGCAAAAACAACATCTACATCGCTAAAGTTGAATGGCTTAAGTGAGAAATTAGAACCGGACTTTTACTATGTATTTGAAGTACATGCTATTGACGAGAATGGGAAGCATATCTCCAGCTCTGGTAGACAACATAGTTCTTTTGATTTCTATATCAAAAAGCCTGAGGAATAAATTCAGTGAAAAAAGTAATAATTCTTGGTGGATATGGAAACTTTGGTAAAAGGATTGTTGAGAACCTTACCAGTATTGAAGATATAACCGTACTCATTGCTGGTCGAAACTTAAGTAAGTCGTCAGCACTAGTAGCAAATCTAGAAAATACTTCAGCTGCTAAGTTAGAGCCATTAGTCATTGATATTTTCGCTGATGATTTTAAAGATCAGTTAGCTACACTTTCTCCTTACCTTGTTATTCATACCAGTGGTCCTTTTCAAGGGCAAGACTATCGTGTGCCAAAAGCATGCATTGAGTGTGGCGCTCATTATATTGATTTAGCCGATGACAGAAGGTTTGTTTGTGATATCGCTGAGTTAGACAATGAAGCAAAAGATAAAGGTGTATTAATTGTAAGTGGCGCTAGTTCAGTGCCAGGGCTATCTTCAGCCGTGGTTGAGCGCTATCAAAATCAATTTAATACAATTGACTCTATTAATTTAGCTATTGCTCCGGGGAATAAAGCAGAACGTGGATTAGCAACAGTTGAAGCCATTTTGTCCTACACAGGACATCCTCTAAATGTATTTAAAGAAGGTCGTTGGCAAGATGTTTATGGCTGGATGGATTCTAAGGTAAATGATTTTGGTGGCTTTGTTGGTAAGCGCCACTTGGCTAATGTTGATGTACCTGATTTAGAGTTATTTCCTAGCCGATACGGTGTAACGAAACAAGTTAGCTTTCAAGCAGGCTTAGAGCTTCCAATATTACATAAAACAATGGTCGGTATGGCTTATCTTTCAAAAATTGGTTTAGTAAAAAATTGGGCACCATTATCAAAGGCTATTGTTAGCACCAGTAATGTGTTTCTCCCTTTTGGTAGTGATAAAGGGGCTATGGAAGTACTTGTTTGCGGTAAAGACAAGAATGGCAATGCGAAAAAAGTAAAGTGGACCTTGTATGCACCAAAAGGTAATGGCCCTTATATTCCAACACTCTCAACCATTATTTTAGCAAGAAAGCTTTTGAGCAGTGGTAACCAAAGTCATCAACAGGAAACTGGCGCTAAACCGTGTGCAGGTATGTTTGAATTAAGTGAATTCGATACTTATTTTGATGCGTTAGGTATTCACTATGAAGAAACGAGTGAGAAAGGATGATGGAATATTATTTAATCCTTAAGTTGATTCATATTCTAGCTGCTGTTGTTGTAACAGGTACAGGTGCGGGTATTGCCTTTTTTATGTTTATGGCTAATAGATCTAACAATCCTCAAGCAATTTATATAACGGCCAAACATGTAATTTTAGGCGATTGGATTTTCACTACACCTGCTGTTATTACCCAAATAATAACAGGGATACTTTTGATGAACATGCAAGGATATTCATTTTCAGCAGCTTGGTTTTATTGGGTTGTGGGGCTATTTTCTTTCATTGGAATTTGTTGGTTACCTGTACTTCGTATTCAATACAAATTACGTGAGTTAGCCAAGATATCTGTAGATTCAAACTTAGTTACACCGGAATTTAAGTCACTAATGAAAACCTGGACGCTGTTAGGTATTCCAGCTTTTACAGCAATAATAGGTATTTTCTGGTTAATGGTTTTCAAGCCATTTCCTGTTGCTTAGGAATTAACTATGAAACAAAATAGCCAAGAAAAGTTATATAAAGCTGCGATATATTCATTGGCCTTTTTATGGATTTTTACAGGGCTAACCTCCATTTATTTCTCCCCTGAAATTGGTTATAAAATCCTAGCAAGCGCCAATATCACAGGTTCAATGGCAGACTTTTCCGTTTATGCTGGAGGTGCTTTAGATATTGTACTTGGGCTTTGGCTTCTAACCTCAGTCAAAACAAAGTTATGCTGCATTGCACAAGTAGCAACGATTGCACTCTATACGTTAATTTTAACCGTTGTCGATGCGAGTTTTTGGTTACACCCATTCGGGCCAATAACTAAGAATATTCCAATTATTGTATTGATAATTTTCGTATATAGTAGTTCAAGCAAAACAAAGGAAGTTTAGTTTTATGCGTTTAAAAGGGAAGTTAATTAAGTGGGATGATGAGAAAGCATTTGGTTTTATCGTACCAAACGGTGGTGGTGACCATGTTTTTATTCATAAAAGTGCTTTTTCAAATAGACGAAGAACCCCTCAAATTAAAGACATCATCACATTTTCTATCACTAAAGATAAACAAGGACGTTATTGCGCAGATGAGGCAACTTTTTCGGGTGAAAAACTAAAGAAGAAGCAGGCTAAAAGTGTTAGTAAATTTTCGATTTATTTATCTGTAATATTCTTAGTGTTAATGATGGCAGCATTAGTTATAGGTCGCATTCCTATAAACTTGGTATTGCTCTATTTAGGTGGAAGTACACTTACATTCATGCTGTATGCGTATGATAAATCTAAAGCGAAGAGAGGCGCTTGGCGCACACCAGAGAGTACTCTGCATTTGTTTGCGCTTGCTGGCGGCTGGCCAGGAGCAGCTATTGCACAGCAAACACTTAGACATAAATCCCAGAAAAAAGAGTTTAGGTTTGTTTTTTGGTTAACGGTTATCGCTAATTTCTGTGCTCTAGCTTGGTTAATGTCATCAAATGGTGAGCAGATGATGAATATATTTAAGTAATTAGAAGCTTCGCTTTTACATATAGGGGAATAAAATGAAATGGATTTTTATTGGTTTAATGATGGTTGTGTTGCCTGCTCAGGGAGCACAACAATACACTGAATCCTCTTGTATATTGCTCAAACAGCAAGTTAATGACTATAAACGAAGACTAGGAACAAACTCCTCTCTATATGCCCAAACAAGATCCGATTTTGATACTCATTGCCAGAACCCCATTACTACTAAATCTAGTAAGGCAGTTTTACTTTCTAATGAACAAGTGCAGTCTTCAACAAAATCAGTACCAATTAATGTAGAGACAGTGCCTCTGCGAAAAGTATCATCAACACAATCACATCCAGTGTCTATTCAATTGAATCCATTCACTCATCTTGCTAAGGCGCTAATGCCAATGTTTCTATTATTATTTTTTGGTTTAATGGCGCTTTATTATTTCAAGAAAAAATTGCCAGAAATTAAAGGGAGAATTGGTGAAAAGTATGTCGGTAAAGGTTTGATAAAGTATTTAGATGAAGTCAAATATACCATTATTAACGATGTAACCCTGCCATTGGAGGATGGAGGTACGACACAAGTTGACCATATTGTTGTATCTAGTTTTGGGGTTTTTGTTATTGAGACAAAAAATATGAGTGGTTGGATATTTGGTAGTGAGCACCAAGCCAAATGGACTCAAACAATTCATCGGTCAAAATATCCATTTCAAAACCCATTAAGACAAAACTACAAACACACTAAAACACTCGCACATTTGTTAAATATGCCACATGAGAGATTTCACTCGGTAGTGGTCTTTACATCAAATGCAGAGCTAAAAACCAAGATGCCTAATAATGTTGGTCATTTAAAAGAAATGATGGTTTATATCAAGTCTTTTAATGAGGAAGTATTTGATAATAATGCGAAATTAGAGGTAATGAACCTTGTAGAAAGTATAAAGTTGAAGCAAGGTAGAAAAACGAATAAACAGCACGTAAAGTATCTAAAAGAGGAGCACAAGGGTAACACTGTTGTCTAGCTGCCTACCTTTTTATAATTTAGGTTTTAATAAGTAATAATACTGAAATCTTAATATGTTATAGATAACTTCATTAATCTAATCAATCCAAGTGTTCCCAATTTAATGTTAAATTAATCATAAAAACTATATGTTACCAATTTGGTATGCCTGATATTTCATTTTCACGATTAACCATAGGAAATGAAAATGAATAAAATGATTATGTTAGGGAAATGCCCTAATTGGGTATTACAAAAAGCGAAAACATTAATTAATACTTCTGGCGCTAAACATAAAGTAAGTAAAAAGTTAACTGGTATGAAAAACCATTATTCAATAAAGATTAGCACTAATTATCGGGTTTTATGGACTGATTCAGGAGATTTTTTTGTTGGTAAACATAACCATTACGACAGAAAAATTAAAAATATCAAAAGAAAAGGAACTTGCTAATGGATGCTCATAAACTAGCACTTACGGATGTAGTTAAGAGTCTGGGCTTTAATAATGCCACTGCTGTATCAAATAAAATTCGTGATATTTTAAAAGAAAAAGAAGATTTTAAAGCTCGATTCATTATTGATGAAAGAAATGATTATGAAAGTGAAAACAAACGTGTTGAAAAAACTTATGTATCTAAAGAAGCAAAAAATCTAGTCGATAATTTAGCTATATTGTTACAGTATTCAGGATTGTTCGGCAGAGGAACATCAGCGACTCTCCCTGCATATAGAGAACTATTAAAAGGAATAGATGATAGTTCATTTAAGTTAAAGGTAATTAAGCATACTCAAACAATTAAACAGAATATTGAACTATCCCAAAGTAGTTTAAAAGAATTACCTATTTTCTTTAATGCGGTATTAAACAAAAAAGTCATAGACATTACCAAAGATAGTCTGCGTGAGTTAATGCAATTACATAGTAGTAATAGTGAAGTATTGGATTTAACGAATACTTTCAAATTGAGTGCTTGGAATGAATTACTTGAATATCAAAATGAACTTGAAAACAATGAACAGGACTCAGCACTTTATCAAAAAATAGGGGAGAAATTCTTTGAGTTAGGTGATCACGAACAAGCTTTAACATCCTTGGTTACTTCAACAGAATTAGATCCTAAAAATGGTATCGCTTGGGCAATAATCTCACTTATATTTCACTCTAAACTTCGAGAAAATAAGCACTCTCACTATCAAGCTCTCGCACGAAATGAATTTTCAGAATCAATTGCTCACCCGATAACATCAGAAGAGCATTGGATAAACGAGCGTATTGATGACACCTACAGTGATATAGTTGATGTAAATAGTCAGTTTGTTACCTCTGCAATTAATGCTTTATATTTTTGGCCTGTATGGGAATATTCAAAGTCTGAAGAAAAACCAAATTATTTTTATAAATTGAATCAATCGCACGATACGAGTGTTGAAATTGAACGAAGATACTTATTTATCAAATTAATAAATGAAATCAGCTTTAATCAATTTGGGCGATATAAAAGTGAAATGGTTGATATCGTACGTTCATTCCAAGGGTGGAATCCAGAATTATATCCTCAAACTAATTTAATTCACGACATTAATATTAATGATAAATCTAATTTAATGAGAGTCTTAAGTTGGATTTCGGATGCTGATATTAAGAACGCTTTAGATACTTACTTTGCTGATATTTTAAATAATTCATACAGAGCACATGAAGATTTAGCACTATTGAAAGATGGGGCTGTACAAAGCCTTTATAGAAAACATATAGGAAAAAATGAATATAGGAAAACCTTAAGTGCATTATTAAAATTAGACATAAAAAATCAAGAAATAGATATTTTTAACAAGTTATCTAGCCCTCATTTTTTTGACGTTCATTCTCAACTAACAGCGGTCACAAAGAAATTTGATATTGAAAGTAGATACGGAAACACCCCTCCAACTTTCTATTTAAAAGATATTAAATTGACTGATGAAGAGGTGGAGTTAGCGTTATCAGAAGCGTTAAAAAACAGCGATGGTTGGTATGACTATTTATCAGAACAAGCATGGATTAATCACCCTTACTCAACAGATATACATTTTGATTTTTATGGTCTTGCACTTATTTCAATCTTATTGGAATTAGGTAAAGCACAAAATATAGAAAGAAATATTGAGTTTCTTAATGAACTTTGTGAAAACAATATCGCAATGAGATCATCTTTATCTAGGCTACCGACAGAATTATACTCTGAATTAGTTAAGCGAATTGATGAAGAGACAATGGAAAAATCAAACAGGGATAAGTTATTACTCTGTTTGGAAATTATTTTTGAATTGAGATGTGTACTCGATGATGAAGAAGATGAATACAATGCTACTTTTGATTAAAAATATTTAATCAAATATTTAGCTCTCCTTATAAACATGAGGTTGAGCTAAATTAGCTAAAAATAGAGAACTGGCTCTAATAAAATCACCATTTTTAGTTAATAGTCGAAATTATAGTATGTATTACTAATTATTTATTGTATTCCTGATATAGTGGCTTTTATTTAACCTTATTTTTCTTCAATAAAAACATTGATGTAAATTATTTAAAAGGAACTTTCATGGATAGCATTATTGCTTTTTTCTCAACTCCTGAAGGAGTTGCACTTTGTAGTCTCGTTACTATTGCCAGTTTGATTTTTGGATTTTTACAAAAATCTAAAGTCATAAAAATATCAAATGAAATCGACTCTAAAAATAATATTATTACAATATTAGAAGCCAAAAATATTAAACTCACTCAAGATATTACATCGACTACTAATTCTAATAATGAGTTAAAACTGATTAACTCTCAATTAACAGCAACAGTAAATAATTTAGAGAAGGGTGATTTAAGTCAGAATGAACAGTCCGTTAGCCAACAGGGTAAAAATAACATTAATAATGGAAATATTAGTGGTGATTTTAACCTTGAGTTATCTTGAGCAAATGTATGATTAAAAATCTAGTAAATGTTGGGACCGTTGAAGGGGATTTTTATCTTACTGAATCAGCAGAACAGAAAGTTGATTCGGTAGTAAATTCTTTGCTTACAGAAATTTCATTAGCTCCCATTGAAATTGATTTTAGAAAAAGAAGTGTGCCAGCAGATGTTGTTATAAAGGTCGATTATAATAATTTACAGTCTCAACGCTTTATTTTAAGTCAATATCAAGCTTATTCAGCTTCCATTGAAACCTCTTACGAAAGCATTGATAAAAACATTATCAATGGAAAAGCAAAGGTGTTTATGATGTTAGATAAATTATATTTCACAGCATTATCTGATATAGGGCTTGATCCTTTCTTTGGTGATGTGAACATTGAGCTTATACGTGAACATGCTGATAATATAATAATAAAGATAATAAAAGGACTTAAGGATTTTTGCTACAAATCTTCTAATACACCGAGTGATAAAGAATCTGTTGAAATTGGGATTAATGTGATTGTTGCACACGCTTTTGTTGAGTGTCGAATCTTGGAGAATCCGAATGCTACCCTCTAATGGCTGTCATCCCGAAATTAATGTGTTGTTCATTGGAGGCTACATATTAAAAACTCTTGAACAACAGGAAAGTATCAATATTGAATTGTTATTTAAAAAGGGAAGTCATGAGTTAAAAGTATCAACCGATCATATGATACTTGCACTTGACTGGTTATACGTTATTTCAGCTATTAACTATAAAAAGAATGAGATTACACTTAATGAAGTTAAATAATTTTTTACTTGAAATAGATGGTAAAACAATTCGTAATATTAAATTTGAAGATAATCTTAATATCATAATTAATGATAAAAGTTTATCTATGTCAGGAAATAGTGTTGGGAAATCCACTCTTGGTCGTGTACTAGATTACCTTTTTGATGGTTCAATTAAAGATATATATGTTGATAGAGATAATGATTCAACGAATAAGGAAATTGAAAACCTGTTTAATGAACATAAGGTTTACGCTTCACTAACTTATAGTGGTTTAGATGGTTTACCTAGTACGATTAAAAGACAGTTAAGCATTGAAAAAAACTCCAAGAATTACTATGTAAATGGAGTCCCAAAATCATCGAAAGAATACATTTCACATATAATGAAGACCCTTTTTAATGTCTTTTCAAATAAGCCGACTATTCGCAAAGTAGCTCCTAAATTTTTTAGGACAAACCAGTATCGTATGTTGCATAACACTAAACTACTTGATGAATATTCTAAAAGTAGTAAAAGTGATTTTAGTATAGTTATGTTGTATCTATTTGGTTTTGAAAAAACCTCATTATTAACAGAAAAGCATGAGTTGAATCTGAAAATAAAAAAGTACGAGAAACAAACGCAAGTGCTTGGTTCAATAATAAAAGATGATAAAATTAAAGGTGCAATTACTGAAATTAAAAGAAAGATAGCAATACTTGAAAAAGAGGTCTTATCGACAGATAAAGGCGTTGATAAACTTGTACTTGTGTCTGAAATTAATGAAATTGATGATAAAGAGAATAAGCATATTGATTCACTCATAAACCTTGATGTTAAAATCAAAAATGTGCAGCGTACCAATAAAATTTTAAACAATGATGATAGAACTTATCTCGTGTCTGAATTACAACGTATATACGAATATGCCTCTGTCAGTATAGATTCAGTAATACGTGATTATGATGATTCATTAGAATTTCATAAGCAATTAATCGAAACAAAAAAAGAATTTCTATCTTCGGGATTACCTGCTTTAGAGAAGATAAAGAGGGAAACTGAACTACAAGTGCAACAATTGCGAAGTAATAAAAGTTCTCTCTACGCACAAATTAGCTCAAAACAAAATATAAATGAACTATCCGCAACAGTTAAAGAAATTGGAACTTTGACTAAAGAACTTATCAATAATACAGCGATAATTGATAAACAAGAGGCTACTGATTTAAACATTGGAAAGACTACTGATTTATTAATAGAACTGTTAGTAAAACTAGCTAGCCAATTAAAGTGTGTAAATGATTTTGAGTCAAAATTTATTGAGAACTTTAAGATATACACAAATGAATTCTATGGCGTGGAGTACAATTTTAGTCTCAATTTAGATGATGAAAAAGGTGAATGTGATCCTAGCGTAGACGAAACGGAATCAAATAATGAAGGGGGCTTGAAACGCCTAGAAATCATTTCTTTTGATTTGGCTTACATTAAAACTATTAGTGATATGGAAGCAAATAGACCTTCTTTTGTTGTTCACGACTCTATAGATGATATAGACAATGAGCTAATCGTGAAAATGTTTGAAATATCTCAAAGCCTATCAGGTCAGCAAATAGTATCGGTATTAGCAGATAAACTATCTGCTAAACAATATAAAAAATACAAACCATTTATGATTCTAGAACTTAGCCAAAATAATAAGTTTTTTAAATTAAATTCTTAAAGTACAAAAAAGTGATTTTAGGATCGTAGTGTAGAACCTTGGAGAATTAGTTAATGTTTGGTGAGGAATACCGTTTATTGTCCCAAGAAGGGCATTTAACTAAATCAGCTTTGTTGAGTGGTCTTGATGCAATCAAGAAAGCAAATATAGATGATCGAGGCTTGTTCTATTCAGGTATGTTTCAACTTTCTATCGGTATTGAGCGATTGCTGAAAATAGTTATTCTATTAGATCATAAAATACAGAATAACAATTCCAATTTGACCAACAAAGAACTTCGTAATTATGGACATAATATCGAATCATTATTTGAAGTCTGTTCCAAAATAGCACTTAAAGTAAGTGGTAGGGAACTTGACTTGGATTATAAACAAAAAAAAATACTTCAAGTTTTATCTTCGTTCAGTAAAGGCTCTAGATACTACAATTTAGATGAATTAACAGAGTCTCATCGAAATTCAGATCCGTTAAAAGACTGGTCAAAAGTTATTAATGACCATATTTGGATACTAAAGCCAAGTGTTAGAGAAAAGCTAGAACAGGATGCGTTATTCTATTGTGATAGTAATAGGCTTGGAGGACGTTATTATCCAGAGATGAATATAAATGGTCAGCCAATGACAATGCTTGATTATCATTATTTTTTACATGCTACAAGTAAGGCTAGCTTTCATATTATCTGGTCAATTATTTCAATGTTAAACCCGTTTTACCACTTACTTCAAAAATTAACTTATGAGATACACAGCATAGAAAGCGAACAAGGACTAAAGGAAAGTATTCCATTTATGTATGAGTTTTTTCCATTTTTTCTAACCTTTAAACATCAAGTTTTAAGAAAGAAACAGTGGTCGTGGGATAAGTAGCCTAATGATAAATTTAAACGAATAATAAACCGTTATTTTTCTTCGTGGTTAGTTTTAGCCAATACTTTTGCCTTTAAATGAGGCGCTATATTTTAGAGTGATTAATGATTAAAGAGTTTGAACAGCTAGATGGTAAAAAGCTACAACTAACTGAACATGCTATTACACATATTACACAAGGTAATTTCGTTGTTAGACCAATGAAAAATCAAGATAATATGACAGTTTTAAGTGGTGGCCTTCATACCTATGATGGTTGGATAGAATTCAAGAAAAAATATGCTGATGAATTAGAACATCTGCATTTTTTTAATAGCCATAATCATAGGTATTGGTACTACGCTAGGGAACTAGGTAACGGGGTCATCACACTACGACTACCAAGAGACTTGTTTACGGGAAGAGCATCAAAGATAACGATGTTACCTGATGATTATTATAAGTCAGGTTACCTTTGGAAGACATTGTTTCCAAAGGGCTATGATAAAGCAAAGATTATAGCCGCCATTGAAGAAGCTCTTCAGCATGAAGATATAGATAAAAGACAGAAGGGGCAAATTGTTGGATATATTAACAATGATGATCCTCTTCTTAAAATGAAGGTAGTAATTCAACATCATGGGAAAGAAATAAAGTCAGCGTTTCCTGCTTGGACTCAACCCAACTCTGGCAACAATGGTAAACCATTTAGCCATTATGAAAACATTGGTTTTGTAATAGCTCAATCAACTGAATACTTTGATGATAAAGAAAAAACTCACTTAAGACCCCCATTTACATTTACAGGCACTAATATAAGTATAGAAGAACTTCACCATCATACTCCTTCACTATTCACTCACAGACGTAAAATTGAAATCACTGAATCACCCAAAAGTTGGGCATTAGATAGAAATAAAGAATTACAAAACGCAATATTATCCCCCGAAGAAAACAATCTGCTTTTTCAATATTTGAATGATTTTGTTTTAGTAAAAAACCATCCTGAATTAATATCAGGTGTATATAGTCATGCTTTTGAAGAGCTATCTAAAAACAGCTCTTTTTATAACACATTTCAGATTGTTCAAAACTTTGTTGATGGATTAAATTATTTATATTTAACGGAGCAATATGAGAGGCTTATAGAAACTATTGTATTTATATTAAATAATATGGTTTCTCACACTCTTTTTGATTTGCTATCAAAAAAGAAAATCATTTCAACAATCATTAACATAGTTGTTTCGGCTAATATTCCAGAACTATCCTATAAGTTTATCAAGGCGTTCTCGCATTCACCCATTAGACGAGAGGGCTATTTAGAATACAACATAGACTCCTTAAATAAAAAGAAGCTGAATGTTCCTATTGATCATTTTCCTGACGAATTGGTACTGATTAAACACCCTAATTTAGATATCAAAATAACTTATGGAGACTTTATTGAAATCATTAAAGAGATATTAGGTGAAACATACACATTAAATTTCAACGATGATGAATTAGACAAAATGCTCGATAAAATCGTCAAAGAGCAATCTGAAAACCACGAAAGTTTAATTGTAGATTCATTAAATTCTTTTACTAATGAGGACTTTACTTCCTTACATGACTGTATTGGGGATATATTAATTTCTGCATCTAAATATGATGCAGGTGATCAAGAGCTATTGATTACTTATACGGGATTAATACTGCGAGATTACTGTCGAATTCAATTTGCTCATCGTCAAAGAATAAACGCTAGATATATAAAATATCACGACTTTGCGAATACAATTTATTTACCAGTAGATCATGATCTTTTGTTTGGAACGATATTGAAGCATGAGCGTTGGAGTAATACTCACAACCTAGAAGAGTTTACTAAAAACATTTTGAAATTCGCTGTTCTTGTTTCAAATAGCCAACTAAAAAATGACACAGAAAACTTTAGAATACAAATTGGAAAAGAAAAACCCCCTTTACCAGAAAGATAGCCAATTGATTAATGATGCATTAATTTAAGTTTTACAGATGTTCTTCACTTATTCTATAAGAGATTAGCTAGTCATATATTTATGACGATCCTCAGATTAAGTAATAATAAATAGAAAAATAATAACTATTATTTTTAGAGTATGCACTTTTATCGATTAGAGATTACTTAAAATGGTACATACAATTAGTTAATACAGTTACCCTTTTTTAAATTAATAAGCAGAGTTTCCTCTCATCAGGCAATAACCATGACTTTCAGCCCTATATCTATCTAAAAAACCGATCCAGCTTCATTAGAAACGTTCTAGCTCTATATTGGAATGATCAAGTAACACTTAAGTTAATTAGTTTACCTTTATAACAGACCGCATGGTCTCTTATGTTAAATCAAAAACTGTAAATACTTTGTTAAATTTTCTCATGAGCTGAATTTTTTCTCGCGCCTCTACAAGATCTACACAAGCGTGTTTTTTGTACGCCTGATTATGCCCGATAGATGTAAGACATGTCTCACATTACTGTAGGATATACTGCTTCTATTTTTATTTAATAAAGGGTGCGTTCTAGCTAAGTTGTTGTATTTTATGTGGTTACAGTCTTTAACGTATTGTTGCAATTCGATTACAGGTGTTTTATTTTAAAAAAGTTACTTTGAAAAATTAGTGATTGTTCTAATATTACAACTGTCAGGACGACATGGGGTTTACCCCAAACGGTAGAGAGCTACCAGAGGGACGCTTAGTATAGCGAAGAGATAGGATATCTCGCAAGGATAGATGGAAACGTTGCCATGGAAGAGTCATCAGGATGATGAAATAAAGGCAACAGATGTAACTTGGATAGTTACTGTTATGGATTAACAAGGACAGCAAAGGATTGCTAGGATAGGCTAAGGATAAGCTCTTTAGGGATGAAGTGGGATCATTGTTTATTATGCAGGACGCATAAAAGCTAGTTATAGAAATGCGGTTCATTGAACCGCATTTTTTTTTGTCTTTTTTTTACTAAACGTTTATGAAAACCAAGTTAGTATTCTAGCAGGTTTGCATAAAACGCTGTTTTACCCAATACCGCCTGACTCCCTTTTAATGAAAACTCATATCCACACAACGAAAACTTGCCCTTAAAGGCAATGTTTTTAACAAGTGCTGTGGTATCCAAAGGAGAGAAGTGGGCAAAGTATTGGTTGTTATTTTCAATATTAACTTGATAACTTCTAATTGTATCGCCCTTGTTAAAAAGGATACTTTGACAACTAGTATCTCCTTGCGCATTTCCAATATTCCACAACTCTTGATTTTCTGCGCTATCAGCCTGCCAGCTGATCACTAAACCATTGTATGTTGAAACCATAAGTGAAAAGTTATCTGGCAGCGTAATGTGATGTTGTAATTCAGTGTTAGTATCTTTTTTCTCAACAATTTTGATACTTTCTGTCGTTGGAGTATTATTTTCACCGGCAAAAATCAGTGAAATAATCATGGCTAAAGCCACTAAAAATACAACTACCGAAATTGTTATTTGTGCGTTTCTATTACTAAACAGTGCGAGACGAATAGATTCACCAATATCGTTAGATTCTCCATGGCTAATGTTATTGGAAGAGCTTTCATAATGGGTGTGCAATGCACTTGAAGTGCGATCTGTATTTAAAGTTGCTGAATTATTTTGCTCTAAGTGAATAGGTTGTTCTGCTGAATTCATTTGATTCATTGTTGGTTCTATTCGTTGGCTTGTACTAGAGCCGCTGTGTGTTTTTGTTAAATACTCTGATAAGTCAACTGGGCCGTTATAACCAAGAATATAGTCTCTTTTTTTGGTACTTGGATATGTCAGAAGTAACAATGACAGTAGTAAAGGAATAAGTAATAACCAGTAAATACTGCCATGGCCAATAAATATGACAATAACCCCCGATATTAAAAAGCTACCGGTTGGTGCTAGTATCCAATTACGGTGCAATTGCGCATCGTTTAATCGACGTTGTGTCGTGGTAACAGAAACTGCAAGGCAAATTATTAAACTAATAACCGCTGCGAATATGGCAGTTACAAAAACTTCATTTAAGACAATAAAACTAACTAAACAAAAAAACTTGATAGTGATAAAGCGAACGCGATTGTCAAAACCGCGTAAACAAAATAATGACTTTAAAAGTTGCACAAAACCTCCGGTAAATGCCAGCCTGATATATACAAAATAGTAGAGTCGTTGCTAGCTAGGAAAATATGCTAAAACAGCATAGACGGAGGGTAACGAATTTTTGCAACAATGTCAGCGCATCGATGATATTTGTTTGTATTTTTGTGTTACTTATTAAAATGGTGAAATATTTAATCGAGTGATTATTTGTAACCTAGTCGTAATCTTCTGTAATGTAACTTAGCGTTGTAAGACATATCTGCAACGATTGTCCGCTGGTACAGGTATTGAGTTAAGCATTATATTACGGACGGCTTTATCTTCTTGATTTTAATTGTTTTTATTTTATGTGTCTTTTTCTTTATATATTTTTCGGGAAAAAATAATATTATAAGGGTATTTTGAATAATTCAATTCAGTAAACTTAATCAGGTCAAGAAGACAAGGGGTTACGGAAAACCTTAAATATAGTTATTAGCATTGGATGCAAGGTAGCTATTTTGTAAAAGGACGTACTTAATTAACAGGGCTGTTAATACACTTGAGTTAGGTTAGATACGGATATCATGCAGGATGCATAAATTATTTATGGAATGAATAAACATTTATGGAAGATTAGCTAAGGAATTGCGAATTAATAATCTAGCTAAGTGGTAAAAAAGAAAAAGCGACTTTATGTCGCTTTTTCTTTTTTGACTTTTTGATAATCAAACCCGCTTCAATAAACTAATAATAAATACTATCTGAATACTAAAGTTAGTACTTATCCTACACGATAAGCTGGAGTGTCAATATTATCTAACTTATAGCCTCGTAATGTCATTGTGCCATGATAATTTGACTCGCCATCACCGCTAAACTCTAAATCGAAATGGCTAATCCAATGTGGGCCGTGACGCTTTGAAAATCTTAAGCGACTCGATAGACGAGCAATAGCCAAAAACTGTAAGTTTTCTTGCTTACAGTATTTATTTGCGTGTGAACGAGCATACTCAGAGACTTTACGTAAATAGACGAAATACCAAAATAACAAGCCAACAAAGAGTAAATAGTAAATATTTTCCACGTGATCCCTTATTGTTTAAACAACTCACCGATAGCATGTGCTAAAGCATTACTTCGATTAGGCGAACGAATTGCTTGCAATAGTAAAGGGCGGGTAGTTGGAATTGCAACTAAATCTTTAAATATTGCAGCGAATAACTCGAGGTCGTCACCCTTAATTAATTGTTCTAGATAGTTAAATAGGATTTCTTCATGATTGAATATCGACCATAAACGGCCAGCGATGATGATTAAAGTATCCTCTGATAGTGCATTGCTATTTATTAATCCAACTAGAAACTTCTCGCTGTAAGGGTGCTGGGTACTTGATGCAAGCGCGCGCAATAGTGATAAAGCAAGCGCTGAGTTATTGTCAGAAATAGCTAATTGATAGCGTTGAGTGATTTTTTCAATCAGTTCAGCCGGTAACGCTATGTTTTCTAGTGCAGAACATAATGGCGAGAGTACTTGCTCAGGTAGTTGATTGAATGCGCTAATTAACATCTCAGCATTGTTATTATCATCTATTCGCACAGCTACATCAGACAAGCCCTGTACGCCAACATCATGCCATGCGTCCCAGCCATTTAGCCCTGAAAGATAACTTACGGCTGGTTGATAAAATTTACTTGCGGGCTGTTTTAACGCCACTGAAACAACACTGTTGATTGCTGCTAGTTTATATTGTGGTGGAGTAAAGTGGTACGGGTTTTTTTTCAACAACGCTTCTTGCTGCTCTGTTGGGTCGACTGACAAGTCACCGCCCAGTGCTTCAACAATTATCGCGATAAAGTGGTTTCTCGCCCCTTGATTTAACAAACCGCGCTCATCTAGAGGAAACTTTACAAACCATAAATAAGGCGAAGTTGATTGTTTCTGCCAAAATGCGATAGCAAGCTGTGCATGTCCCTGTGATGGAAATGGATAGGGTAGTTGAGCAGATTCAATTTTTTCAAATTGTTCCTTAGAAATTTTATCGACACGACGGCCAATGTCGTAAATACGATATTGTGAGTCAGATAAGCTCAGTAATTCTGAAATCGAAGAAATATGGTTTGAAGTTGTGCTCATAGTAAAATGCAATCGCTATAAATGGTTGAGATAAGTTGTTATAGCGCGCCATTATAGAGATAATAGCGTTTTAACTCCACCGCTAATCCTAGGCAATTTTGGACGCTAATCATGGTTGATGAACATCAATTTTCTCAATTACTTTTTTTATTAGATAAACTCAAATTTGAACTGAAAAAAGCAACGTTATGGAGTGAGCAAAAACCAACGGCTGCTGCACTGCGAAGCACGCAACCGTTTTGCTGCGATACCTTAGCGTTAGAGCAGTGGCTACAGTTTATATTTATCGAACGATTAAGCGTATTGGTTGCAAATAAACTGCCATTACCAAGAAATATTGCAGTAAGCCCGATAGCTGAAGATGCTTTTAAATGTCCAAGTCAGCTAAAGATCATTGACGTTGTTGCTGATATTGACGAATTACTTAGTGGTCAATTAGTACCAAGGCCTTGGCAGAGTAAAACCAATACAACAGAAAAGAATTTTATATCATGAACATTGAAAGCGCTGGTGCAGTGATCCTTGAAAAGCCAGTTTTAAATATTTTATATCAAGACGAATATATCGTCGCGGTTGATAAGCCTGCAGGGCTTTTTGTGCATCGCAGCTTTATGGATAAAGATGAAATTTATTTTGCATTACAGCTTGTTCGTGACCAAGTCGGGCAATATGTTTATCCGCTACATCGTCTTGATCGTCCAACTTCTGGTGTTTTGCTCTTTGCATTAACGCAAGACGTTGCTCGTTTAATGGGACAAGCGTTTAGCGAACGGAATGTTCAAAAAACTTACTACGCATTAACGCGTGGTCACTTATTAGATAACGGCATCATTGATTATGCGCTAAAAGAAAAATTGGATGACTTAGGGGATAAAAATGTTAGCCGAGATAAAGAGCCTCAAAGCGCACAAACACACTATCAATCGGTCGCTACAGCAACTTTGCCGGTGGCTTTAGGTAAGTATCCTAGCGTACGCTATTCTTTGATTAAATGTTTACCTCATACTGGGCGTCGCCATCAAATTCGTCGACATTTAGCCCATCTACGCCATCCTATTATTGGTGATATTAATTATGGTGATAATAAGCAAAACCCATTCTTTGGTGAACATTTTGGTTTTAAACGCTTGATGTTGATTGCTAAAGAATTATCTTTTGCTCATCCAATTACGGAGCAAAAGGTAACCATTACTGCTGAATTTGATACGCAGTGGCATGCAGTATTTAAAGAATTGAAATGGCAGGCGTTAGATATTTAGTCCAAAGCAAAATACGGGTCATCTGACTATTTGTTGTTCGGTGGTATTCAATTTTCAAGCTAGTCGTTAGATGAAGCTAGCACCGACTGCTCAAGCCTACTTAGGACCGCTAATACGAACTGAGTTAAAGTCTTGTGCGATTAGATTGCTGTAGCTATGTGATGCTCTTGATACTGATCCCTCTTCACTTTTCTGGCCCTTAATTTCAATGGCATCAACAAAATAAAGATTTTGAAAATCATTTCGCTGTTCAGCAAAAGCTAACATCATTTGTTGATCTTGAGTTACCGGGCGATTTAACAAACTTAGCATTAAGTAATGATCAGACATTAGTGGCTTTTTCTCTATGGCAACTTTTGAAGTAGAGCTGCAGGCCGATAGAAGTGTCATTAAAAATATGGCGAAAACTAATGTTAATTTTTTCATAATGCTAATAGTGTTTAAGTATCTTAATACTGACTATTGCAAAGGGTTTGCCAATTGTGATTTTGGTAAGGAATTAATTTGTTGTTTAATTCTTATAATGATTTATCAGTTTGATTTAAAAGTGAAAATTTCATATTAATTAGAATTGATATTGTGGAGGAATGGCATCAATTGCTATGTATAATGGCTGAAAAACACATCTTTTATATCTGGGGATATTTAGACGTCAAAAAAATAACGCTAACCTTTGTGAGGCTTTAATAGACGATTAAACGCTTAAATCAAAGCGTTTAATCGCATAATTGAAGAGTAAAATTTACTCTTCAGATACTGAGCGTAGTAAGGCATTAATACCGACTTTAGCACGAGTTTTTGCATCAACTTTCTTTACAATAATTGCGGCATATAAACTATAACTACCACATTTAGACGGCAAGTTACCTGGAACAACAACTGAGCCAGCAGGAACTCTGCCGTAGTGTGTTTCTCCGGTTTCACGGTCAAAAATGCGTGTACTTTGGCCAATATAAACGCCCATTGAAATAACAGCACCTTCTTCGATGACTACTCCTTCAACAATTTCTGAACGAGCACCAATAAAACAGTTATCTTCAATTATTGTTGGGCCAGCTTGCAACGGTTCAAGTACGCCGCCAATACCAACGCCGCCAGATAAATGCACATTTTTACCAATTTGAGCACACGAGCCAACCGTTGCCCAGCCGTCAACCATACAACCTTCATCAACGTACGCACCAATATTGACAAAGCTTGGCATTACTACAACATTCTTACCAATAAAAGTACCTGTACGAACTGATGCACCGGGTACAACTCTTACGCCGTCAGCTTCAAAATCAGCCTGAGTATAGTCAGTATATTTCATTGGTACTTTATCGAAAAACTTACTTTCTGCGCCGTCAATAACTTCGTTGTCCCAAATTCTAAAAGAAAGTAGCACAGCTTTCTTCAACCATTGATGAACAACCCATTCACCGGCAATTTTTTCGGCAACACGTGCTGAACCGTTGTTCAATGCCGCCAATGCGTCAAGCACGGCTTGTTTTACTTTTGGTGATACGCTTGCTGGCGTAATATTCATGCGTTGTTCAAACGCTTGTTCAATAACTGTTTGTAATTCTGACATTTGGGCTTTCCTAATGGTTCAATTCTGAATAATTATTGGTGACTGTCGGCGAAAAGCATCACTTCTAATGCTTGCTCTTGCGCTTTTGTTAGTGCTTCATTGTCTGCATTTGACACGGTAAATACATCTTCAGCTTTTTCACCAAAAGTAGTGATTTTTGCCGAGTGTATTTGTAATTTACATTTTTGAAAAACAGCGGCAATGTTTGCCAATAAACCTGGATGGTCAAGTGCTACAATTTCTAACATAGTACGGTTTTTGGTTGTACTTTCAATAAAGCTAACTTGTGTTTTAACTTTAAATTGTTTAAAGCGCTTTGCTAACGGCTTTGCCTTAATTCGACTTTTTTCAGAAGCCAAATTAGCGCTTAATGATTTAGCTAATGCCTTAGCGCGGTTACTATCAGTAATCGCTTTATGATGATTATCAAGCACCACAAACGTATTGGCAATATAGCCAGTTTTACTGGTTGTAACTTTAGCGTCATGAATAGAGAGTTTTTTCGCCCCTAACAATGACACCATATTGAAAAATATATGAGGCTTGTCTTTGGTATAAACAAATACTTCAGTACCACCACGGTAGGGTATAGCACTAATTAGTACTAACGGCTTATCTTTACCATGTTGAACAATATGTTGGCAATGCCAAGCAATTTGCTCAGGTGAATAACGTAAGAAGTAATCTGCTTTAAACTCTTTCCACAGTTGTTGCAACTGCTCATGGTCAATTTCTTGAACGTTTAATAATTCCAATGCTTGCTGTTGGTTTTCACGTATTTTTGCCCGTAAATCAACCGGTTTTTCTAGCCCACGCCTAAAGGCACGTTTAGCACTAAAATATAAGTCTTCAAGAAGGTTTGCTTTCCAACTATTCCACAGGCTTTCATTGGTAGCACGCATATCGGCAACGGTTAAACAATAAAGGTAGTCAAGGTGAGCTTCATCGCGAACGATTTCTGCAAAGGCTTTAATAACCTCAGGATCTGAGATATCTCGTCGTTGTGCAGTAACCGACATTAATAAATGTTGTTCAACTAACCAAGCGATCATACGGCCATCGTGATCACCTAGTTTGTGTACTTTAGCGAAATCTAGTGCGTCTGCAGCGCCAAGTTTGGCGTGATCACCACCACGACCTTTGGCTATGTCATGAAAGATTCCGGCAAAATAAAGTAGTTCAGGCTTACGTACTCGTTGTACTATTTTGCTACATAATGGGAATTCTTCATTATGTTCGGGTAAGCTAAATCTATAAAGATTTTTAAGCAGTCGGTAACTATGTTCATCAACTGAATAAGCGTGAAATAAGTCAAATTGCATTTGGCCAACGATATTACGCCATAGTGGTAAATAGGCGCCGATAATTGAATATCGATGCATTAAGGTAAATGCTAAACCTAAACCACGAGGATGCTTGATTAGTTCGACAAAAATTTCTCGGCAACGAGCATAGTCAATCATGCCTGAGACTAAGCGTCTGCGGGCATTACGCATTAAGCGTAAGGTATCAGGATGTAAGTCAGTAATTTCTTCATGTTCAGCGATCAGTAAAAATAACTCCATGATCATAGTTGAACGAGTAAACACACGTTTGTTAAGTGCTTTTATTTGGCCATCAATAATGACAAAGTCTTCGTTTATGTAGGTTTCTTTGCTGTGCTCTTTTTTATTTATAATAGCGTATTCAAAATGCTGTAGTAGCATTTTATTGAGCTCGGCCACGCGTGAAATAATTCGGAAGAAGCGCTTCATCATCCGTTCAATAGCGAGTTTACCGCCATCCCCAAAGCCCATCAACTCTGCTACGTCTGCTTGGTAGTCAAATAACAATCTGTTTTCATTACGACCAGCAATAAAATGCAAGGCACCGCGCATACGCCACAGATAATCTTGACACTCAAGCAGTTCGAAAAACTCATTGCTCGTTAAGTAGTTGTGATCAATTAACTGTTCGAGGGTATCGGCCATAAAATGACGTTTTGCTACCCAACCAATTGTTTGAATGTCACGTAAGCCGCCAGGATTAGCCTTTAAATTTGGCTCGAGAGTATAAGATGCACCATGGTATTGCTTGTGACGTTGATATTGTTCGTTTTGTTTTGCTAGAAAAAACTTTTCAGAAGTCCAAAAGCAATCTTCATTTAACAGCGGCTGTAAATGTGAAACCAGTGCTTCATTACCACATATTTGCCGCATTTCCATTAAGTTAGTGGCGATGGTGACATCATCTATTGCTTGTTTTAAACATTCTTTAACACTGCGAACACTGTGTCCGATATCCAGTTTTACATCCCATAGTTGGGTAATAAATGCCGAGATACTTTCTGCTAAGTCAACTGCTACACTTTCTTGTGTTAACAATAATATATCAACATCAGAATAGGGATGTAGTTCACGGCGACCATAACCACCAACTGCCACTAAACTAATTTGATATTCATCTAGGTGATGTTGGCACCAAAGCTTGGTGAGAATTAGGTCAACGTAATAGGCTCTTGCTGCAACGAGTGAGGTAATTTCACTGATTGGAAATTGTTCTTTTTGCCATTGCTGAAATTCTTGGCTTAGTGCGCAAATTTGTTGACTGGTTAATGTTGGAGCACTAACGGCGAGAGCGTCGATATATTGTTCTGGAATAATGTCGGATGTATTCAAAGATAAACTCTCATGTTCGCCAAGAAAAGGGTTTACTCATTAATTTAAATAAACCCAAGCTGTTAAGCCTTTTTAATAACGTTAGTAAAGTTTCACGTTATTAGTTGTGTAGCATTCTAGGAATAGTGTCATCTTTACGTAACGTCAGAATTTCACAACCCGTTTTTGTTACGACAACTGTGTGTTCCCATTGTGCTGATTTTTTACCGTCTAGCGTGTACACCGTCCAATTGTCTTCTTTATCAAGCAAAGTATTAGCTCGACCTAAGTTGATCATTGGCTCAACCGTAAAACACATGCCTTCAGCCATTTTTTCTTTATCATTATTTTTATAATGAACAATTTGCGGCTCTTCATGAAATTCTTTGCCAATACCGTGACCACAGTATTCTTTTACAATTGAATAGCGGCCAGATTTTTTAATGAATTTTTGAATTGCGGTGCCAATTTCACCAAAAGTGTTGCCCGGCTTAACTTTTTTAAGGCCTAGATATAAAGCTTCTTGGGTAATACGACATAAGCGATTATCTTCGGCAGAAGTTTCACCAATGAAAAACATTTTACTAGTATCGCCATGATAGCCATCTTTAATAACGGTGATATCTATATTAACAATGTCGCCATCAACTAGTGGTGTATCATTTGGGATACCATGACAAACAACGTGGTTAACTGAAGTACAAATTGACTTTGGAAAGCCATGATAATTTAAAGGTGCTGAGATTGCGCCTTGTACTTTATCAGTATATTCAGCACATAAGGTATTCAGCTCATCAGTTGTTACACCGGCTTTTACATGAGGTTCAATCATTTCCAATACATCTGCAGCAAGTTCTCCCGCAATTCTCATTTTTTCAATTTCTTGCTGATCTTTAATCGTAATTGTCATAAAACCTCAATATAACTGTATTTTTAATGTCGCTAGCGAAGATAACGTTGTTGATGTTTTTCGTCAAAAAGCCAAGCGCTAGTGTAAATAATTATTGTTCGTGATTTTACATGCTTTTTAGATTTTTCCCAATCGTAAAGCAAAAGATAAACTAATTAATTGTTGAAATAATAAAAAAGGCTGGAGGAAATTCAATTTTAGGCAAGAAAACAGGCTTTATCGTTTGGTAAAACCTGTTATTTTTTTGATATGTTCTTAATCAATATTACTTAAGATAAGTTTTCAAGTTCAAGTGTTACTGCGTCGACAATTGCATTTGGGTTTTCTAAATAAAGGTCGTGATTTAATAGCACCAAGTTTTCATTATAAGCAAGTAACATTGCAGGAATGGCTTGTGTGCCGATAATGTCTTGAATTTCAGTAATATCATGAATAGCAAACTCAGCGTCTTTTGTTAATTTGTTTACCTGTAAGCTTTTAGCCGGTGGCGACAATTTAAGTTCGTCAATTATTTCGCTAACACAGTCTTTGTCGGTTAATTCATTACCTAATACAAAGTGCGCATGCTGCAACTTAGTAAGTAGTTCAAACGCTGAACCCGTTGATTTGTTTTGTACCCAAGCCATCAAGTTTGCTACTAATGTTGAGTCTTTAGAATAATTAAGCGTATCCATGTAGTTAGGACCGAAAGGTACTTTACTAAATTCTTTTACGGCAGTAATAGTCGTAGGTGATACTTGGTTGTCACCATCGTAGTAGCTTACATGCATGGCTCTAAAGGTTATTGAAGGAAAGGCACTTAGTATCTTTTCGACAAGTACTGTTGAAGCATAGCTCCATGGGCAATGGCTATCGTAGATAAAGAAAAGTTCAGAATTTTGTGTGTTTGATGACATGAGTTAACTAATTTAATGGAGAAATTATGCTAATTTTACCGTGCTAGTTTCAATTATCCTACCCCTGAATGCATAATTTCTTTTAATGAACCTAATGTCAGCAAAAAACTGGTCAAATATCTCCCTTTATGGTATAAAGTGCGCCGCTAAATCTTTTGTTAAATTCTTCTGAGGGTTTTCAACTGTTTTTAGCCTTAACCTGTATTGATTTAATTTTAAAAATTATTCGATACATTAAAACTAAACTCACATACATCTAGCAAAGGTATACCGGGGTGCTCAGCGAATTTGTCTTTTGACAAAACGCAATAAGGGTCGTGTATATTGGATGTATGAACGCTTAACCCCACAAAGGAAAAAACATGCCAAACGTTTCTATGCGCGATATGCTTAAAGCAGGTGTTCACTTCGGTCACAAAACTCGTTACTGGAACCCAAAAATGAAATCATACATTTTTGGCGCTCGCGATAAAGTTCATATCATCAACCTTGAACAAACTGTTCCAATGTTCAACGAAGCTCTTGCTGTATTAAGCAACGTTTCTTCGAAGAAAGGTAAAGTTTTATTCGTAGGTACTAAACGCGCTGCAAGCGATGCTGTAAAAGATGCAGCAGTAAAATGTGATCAATTCTTCGTAAATCACCGTTGGTTAGGTGGTATGTTGACTAACTGGAAAACAGTTCGTCAATCAATCAAACGTCTAAAAGATCTTGAAGCTCAAAGCTCTGACGGTACTTTTGAAGCGCTTACTAAGAAAGAAGCGTTAATGCGTACTCGTGAAATGGAAAAACTTGAGAAAAGCCTTGGTGGTATCAAAAACATGGGTGGTTTACCTGACGTTTTATTCATCATTGATGCTGATCACGAGCACATTTCTATTAAAGAAGCTAACAACTTAGGTATTCCAGTAATTTCTGTAGTTGATACAAACTCAAACCCAGATGGCGTTGACTACATCGTTCCAGGTAACGATGATGCGATTCGCGCTGTGACTTTATACTTAGATTCAGCTGCAAACGCTGTTCTAGAAGGTCGTGAGCAAAACATCGCAGTACAAGCTGAAAAAGACGGTTTTGTTGAAGCTGAATAATTTCAGTTTTTAACACGCCTTTTATTTTGCTATTGCCACAACCTTATTGTGTTGTGGCAATTACTGACATTTATATTTATTGAGGAATAAACTCATGGCAATTACTGCTGCACAAGTTAAAGAATTACGTGAACGCACAGCTGCGGGCATGATGGATTGTAAAAAAGCTTTACAAGAAGCTAATGGCGACATGGATCTTGCAATTGAAAATATGCGCAAGAACGGTCAAGCTAAAGCGGCTAAAAAAGCGGGTAACATCGCTGCTGAAGGTCAAATCATCATTAAAGATGGCGCATTAGTTGAAGTTAACTGTCAAACTGACTTCGTAGCAAAAGATGATAACTTTTTAGCATTTGCTAACAAAGTTGCTGATGCTGCTGCAGCTGAAAAGCTTTCAATCGAAGACTTACAAGCTAAGTTTGAAGAAGAGCGTATTGCACTAGTTACTAAAATTGGTGAAAACATCAATGTTCGTCGTGTAGCTTATGTTGAAGGTACTGCATTAGCTTCATACAAGCACGGTGCTACTATCGGTGTTGTTGTTGCTGGTGAAGGTGATGCTGAATCACTTAAGCACATTGCAATGCACGTTGCTGCAAGCAAGCCAGAATTCTTAACTCCTGATGACGTTCCAGCTGATGTTGTTGCTAACGAAAAGCGTATTCAAATCGAAATGGCGATGAACGAAGGCAAGCCTGAAGAAATCGCTGAGAAGATGGTTACTGGCCGTATGAAGAAATTCACTGGTGAAGTATCTCTAACTGGTCAAGCTTTCATCATGGAGCCTAAGAAAACTGTTGGCGCTATTTTGAAAGAAAAAGGCTTAACAATTTCTTCTTTTGTTCGTTTAGAAGTTGGTGAAGGTATTGAGAAGAAAGAAGAAGATTTTGCTGCTGAAGTAGAAGCACAAATCGCTGCAGCTAAAGGCTAATTCATTTGATGAATTATTGCTTAATGCAACTTTCTTAAAAAAAGCGCCTAGTGATGGCGCTTTTTTTATAGCTAAAATTTACGGAAATTGCGTAACTACTTAACGTTTTGATTGAATATTGAACAGTGCCTCGGTGGTATTGTAAAGATAAGCACGGTCTACCATAGACTTTTTTCATATTAGGCTTTCGATAAGCTGCTAAACGTACTAAAATAGCTGCGGTCGATCAGGCCTAGGCTATTTTAATTAAAAAATTCTGAAGGAATGTTTATTACATGAGCATCAATCCCAAACCAACTTATCGTCGAATCCTTTTAAAACTTAGTGGTGAAGCCCTAATGGGTGAAGAAGGTTTTGGCATAGATCCAAAAGTTTTGGATCGTATGGCACAAGAAATTAAAGAATTAATCGAAATGGGTATTCAAGTCGGCCTTGTTATTGGCGGCGGCAACTTGTTTCGTGGTAAAGGTTTGGCTGAAGCAGGCATGAATCGTGTTGTTGGTGACCAAATGGGAATGCTAGCAACAGTAATGAATGGTTTAGCGATGCGCGATGCACTTCATAGAGCCTTTGTTAATACACGTTTAATGTCTGCTATTGATTTAGCTGGTGTATGTGATCGTTATAACTGGGCTGAGGCTATCAGTTTATTAAAATCAGGCCGTGTTGTGATATTTAGTGCTGGAACAGGTAACCCATTTTTTACCACTGATTCTGCCGCATGTTTACGTGGTATCGAAATTGAAGCTGATGTTGTACTTAAAGCAACAAAAGTTGATGGTATTTATTCAGAAGACCCAGTTGCGAATCCTGAAGCAACTTTATATAGTCATTTGACTTACCAAGAAGTGCTAGAAAAAGAATTACAAGTGATGGATTTAGCCGCATTTACCTTAGCGCGTGATCACAGCATGCCACTTCGTGTATTTAATATGAATAAGCCTGGTGCACTAAAATCAGTCGTTATGGGTGGTGAAGAAGGTACAACTATCGACCACGCTGAAAATTTAAATTAATTATTGCAGGAATAAAAAAGTGATAGACGAAATAAAGCAAGACGCTCAAGAAAGAATGGCGAAGAGCATAGAGTCATTAAAAATTAGTTTAAACAAGGTTCGTACAGGTCGTGCACATCGCTCACTGTTAGATAACATTGTTGTAGAATATTACGGAATGGATACACCGCTAAATCAAGTGGGTAACATTTCAGTTCCTGACGCACGTACCTTAGCTATTACCGTTTTTGATAAAGGTATGATTGGTGCAGTGGAAAAGGCAATATTGAAGTCAGATTTAGGCCTAAATCCATCATCACAAGGTACGTTAATTCGTATTCCATTACCGGCATTAACTGAAGAACGTCGTAAAGATTTAGTGAAAGTTGTGCGTGGTGAAGCGGAAGGCGGTAAGGTTGCTATTCGTAATATTCGCCGTGATGCTAACTCAGATATTAAAACGTTAAATAAAGAAAAAGAAATCAGTGACGATGAAATGCATCAAGCTGAAGATGACGTGCAAAAAATCACTGACACATTTATTAAACAAGTTGATGAAGTTTTGAACGTTAAAGAGAAGGAATTAATGGAAATTTAATATTTTCATTGCTTAATCAACGACGCCGTAGATAATGACTACGGCGTTTTTGCATATAAAGGTTAAAGTTTTAATGGAAAAGTACACAGCGGGGAATATGTGAGTATTGCGGACATAAAAAGCAATCAAGTGATGGAAGACATCGTTAAGGTTCCTCAACATGTTGCTATTATTATGGATGGTAACGGACGTTGGGCTCAATTGCGTGGTAAAAAGCGCGTAGTAGGTCATAAGTCTGGCGTTGAGTCGGTAAGATCTTCTGTATCTGCAGCTGCAAAGCATGGCGTTAAAGCATTAACTTTATTTGCTTTTAGTAGTGAAAATTGGCAGCGCCCAGAGAAAGAAGTTAGTGTTTTGATGGATTTATTTATGTTTGTGTTAACTCGAGAAGTTAAACGCTTACATAAAAATGGTATTAAATTTAGTGTTATTGGCGATTTAAGTAAGTTTTCACCGAAATTACAGAAAATGATTTCAGATTCTGAAGCGTTAACTGCTAATAATACTGGTATGGTGTTATCCATTGCCGCAAATTATGGTGGGCGTTGGGACATTACCCATGCTGCTAAAAAGTTAGCTGAAAAAGTTGCTAAACAAGAAATTTCAGCAAGCGATATTACTGAAGAGTCACTTAACGAACACACAAGTTTGGCAGGGTTACCTGAACTGGATTTGTTAATACGTACGGGTGGAGATTTCCGCATAAGTAATTTTCTGTTATGGCAAGCAGCCTATGCTGAGTTCTATTTTACCGATGTTTTATGGCCTGACTTTAATGAAGAAGAATTTACTAAAGCGATCGCACAGTTTGACTTACGTGAACGACGTTTTGGTCAAACTGGTGAACAAGTAACTAATAATTAAAATAAATACTAACGTAATTTAAGGATTCCCGTTTGTTAATACAACGTATAATAACCGCTTTATTACTTGCCCCCGCTGCTATTTGGGCAATTTTTTACTTATCGCTGCCTAGCTTTGCCGCGGTTATCTTGGTCGTTATGGCTATCGGCGCTTGGGAGTGGGGACCTTTAATGGGATTCCCTAATAAGCGCCGTCGACTAGCTTTCGTCGGTGTTTCTGTTTTACTCATTGGCGCTCTTTGGTATATGTTGCCAATTGAACACTTATGGCAAGCGCCCAAACAGCTACTTAATCAAGTTAACCTTGTATTGTGGCTCGCTGTTGCATGGTGGTTGCTTTCTGCTGGTTTAACTTTCTTATATCCTCGTTGTAGCTCTTTTTGGTCAAGTCATCGCTCAGTAAGAGGGATTTTTGGTTGGTTAACGTTAGTACCAACTTGGCTAGCTTTTATGGTGCTTAGAAGTAGCGAGTATACAACTGATACCTACCATGGCGCGCAATTATTAATGGTTTTATTTTTAATGGTTTGGAGTGCTGATATTGGTGCTTATTTCGTTGGTAAATCTATTGGTAAGCGAAAGTTGTTACCTAATGTTAGTCCAGGAAAAACCCTCGAAGGCTTTTTAGGAGGGGTATTTTTTGCCTGTCTTATGGTTTTATTGGCAGGTTATTTTATTGGCTGGACTGCTGAACAATACCGAGTCGTGATCCCGGTGACTATACTAATTACGACTATTTCTGTATTAGGAGATTTAAATGAAAGCATGTTTAAGCGCCAAGCCGGAGTTAAAGATAGTGGTAGTATTTTACCAGGTCATGGTGGGATTTTAGACCGTATAGACAGCTTAACAGCTACCGCACCAATTTATGCTTTATGCTATGCATATTTAGGTTGGTAAAGTAAATGCAAAAACAAACGTTATGTATATTGGGTTCTACTGGCTCAATTGGTAAGAGTACGCTTGATGTTGTGCGCTTACATCCTGAAAAGTTTGATATTGTAAGTTTGTCAGCAAATGCTAGTGTTGAGTTAATGCTTGCGCAGTGTCAGGAGTTTCAACCTGAAAGCGTAGTGATGGTTTCTAAACTACATGCTGATGCATTAGCTCATAAATTAGCGGAGATAGGCTTAAGCGAAATTGAAGTACTTTCTGGTACTGAGGCATTAGAGGATATTGCCAAGTCGTCTACAAGTACAACGGTTATGGCAGCCATTGTTGGTGCTTCAGGCTTATTACCAACATTAGCGGCAGTAAACGCCGGTAAAAAAGTACTACTAGCTAACAAAGAAGCATTAGTGACATCAGGTGCAATTTTTATTGATGCAGTAAAAAAATCTGGCGCTCAGTTATTGCCTATTGATAGCGAACACAATGCTATATTTCAATGTTTGCCGTTAACGGCACAGCAACAACCAGGTTATTGTGACCTTAATGATAACGGTGTTAGCAAAATACTGTTAACTGGCTCTGGTGGCCCGTTCAGAACTTGGAAAAATGCTGATTTAGAGAGCGTTACTCCTGCACAAGCGTGTGCCCATCCTAATTGGGATATGGGCAGAAAAATTTCTGTTGATTCAGCCACTATGATGAATAAAGGCCTCGAATTTATTGAAGCCAAATGGCTTTTTAATGTCGAAGTTGATGATATACAAGTGGTTTTACACCCACAAAGTACTATTCATTCAATGGTACAATATAAAGATGGCTCAGTAATAGCTCAAATGGGCAATCCTGATATGCGCACGCCTATCGCACATGCATTAAGTTTTCCGCAACGTATTGAATCTGGTGTCGAACCATTAGACTTCTTCTCAACTAAATCATTTGAATTTCAAGACGTGGATTATGTTAAATATCCAAACTTGAAATTGGCTATTGACGCCTGTAAACAAGGGCAAGGAGCATGCACTGCGCTTAACGCGGCTAATGAAATTGCTGTTGATGCTTTTTTGAACGAAAAAATTAAATTCACCGATATTGTGAAAATAAATGAAACTTCTGTGAATAAATTTGTCTCAGAAAAGGTGGCAACAATAGAAGATGTTATCACTTTGGATCAAAAGGTAAGAGTATTTGCTCAATCCTTGTTGGAAAATAATGAATTAGTAGGGCAGTTATAGCGTGGCCATATGTTAGAGTTTTTTTGGAATTTAGCCTCTTTTGTTGTTGCTTTAGGGGTATTGATTACCGTTCATGAATATGGTCATTTCTGGGTTGCTCGCAAGAATGGTGTGCAAGTAGAGCGCTTCTCTGTTGGTTTCGGTAAAGTGCTTTGGCGTAAAGTCGATAAGTACGGTACTGAATTTGTTATTGCGATGATTCCGTTAGGAGGTTACGTCAAAATGCTCGATAGTAGAGTAGATGACGTGAGTGATAGCCAACGTAATAGAACATTCAATGATAAGTCGGTATATCAACGAATAGCGATTATAGCAGCAGGCCCCTTGGCAAATTTCGCTTTTGCTATTTTAGCCTTTTATTTAATGTTTCTTATTGGTGTTCCCAGCGTAAAACCAATTGTTGGCGATGTAGAAATAAATTCAATTGCCGCAAAAGCATCACTTCCAACAAATAGTGAAATTATTGCAATAAATGAAAATGCAACGGTAGACTGGCAAGATGTAAATTTAGCCTTAGTCAGTGCTATTGGCGATGAGCAAGTTGTTATAACGGTTAAACCTAAAGGCAACGCTTCAAATAAGAATTTTTATTTGAACACCAATGAATGGCTATTTTCTCCAGACAAAGAGTCTGCCATTGCAAGTTTAGGCATAAATCCATTTCGCGCTGTTGCTCAGGCAAAATTAGCCGTGATTGGTAAGAACAGCCCGGCTGAGAAAGCAGGTTTAAAAATTGGAGATGAATTAATTTCAATTGCTGGCGAGAGAATCAATGGTAGTTGGCAAAAGTTTTCTGAACAAATCAAGCTTTATCCTGATAAAGCAGTGAGTGTAACGGTTTTACGAAATGACGTAATAACGGAGTTGATGGTAAAACCAGAAGCTAAAAAATATAAAGAAAAAGTTGTTGGATTTTTAGGTGTTCAGCCAGTTTCTGAACCTTATCCTGAAGAGTATTTATTTGAGCAATCGTATGGTCCTATTTCCGCAATAGAAGAAAGTGTTAATAAAACGTGGAATTTAGTAGTGTTGAGCTTTGACATGATTGGTAAGTTAATTACTGGTGATGTTTCAGTGAAAAATTTAAGTGGTCCCATTTCAATAGCACAAGGTGCAGGCAGCAGTGCTAATTATGGGTTTGTTTACTTTTTAGGCTTTTTAGCTTTAATCAGTATCAACTTGGGTATTATTAACCTTTTACCTTTACCTGTGTTAGATGGAGGTCATTTATTTTACTATGTTATAGAGCTTTTTACAGGGAAACCTGTACCGGAAAAAATACAAGAAATAGGTTTTAAATTTGGTACTATAGCGTTACTAAGCTTGATGAGTATCGCCATATTTAACGATTTATCGCGATTATAACTAAAAGAAGTATAAAGTTAATATTATATGATTATTAAAAAAATTGCCCTGGCGGTATTATTAGGTAGTTTGGGAACTTCGGTACAAGCGGCCGATGATTTTCAAGTAGAAGACATCGAAGTTAAAGGTTTACAGCGAGTTGCGCTAGGTGCAGCCTTAACACATATTCCATTTAATGTTGGTGATAACTTAAACGAATTTCGAGTATCCCAATCAATTAAAGCACTATATAAATCGGGCCATTTTAGTGATGTTGCGGTTTCACGAGATGGCAATACCGTTATTTATCGCGTTCGCGAAAGAGCGACCATTAGTGCTATTACTTTTGATGGTAATAATGATTTAAAAGAAGAACAATTAACCGAAAGTCTTGATGGTAGTGATATCCGTGTTGGTGAAACATTAGATATGACAGTTATTTCCGGCATTGAAGTCGGACTAGAAGATTTCTATCACAGTGTTGGTAAATATAATGCCGATGTAAAAGCCAAAGTTGTCCATTTACCACGAAATCGTGTAAATATTAACTTTACTTTCAATGAAGGTGATGCGGCTGCAATTGAGCAAATAAATATCGTTGGCAATGAAGAATTTTCTGATGCTGAGCTTCTTGAACGTATAGAGTTAACCTATGACTCTCCCTGGTGGGACTTTATGGCGCAAGATCGTTATCAAAAGCAAACGTTGCAAGGAGATATGGAAACGATTAAGAGTTACTATCTTGACCGTGGCTATTTACAATATAAGGTTGACTCGACACAAGTGTCGATGACACCGGATAAAAAAGCAGTTTATATTTCTCTTAATGTTACTGAAGGTGAGGTTTATACCGTTAACGAGGTTGATTTCATTGGCGATATGGCAGGCTTTGAAGAAACAATACGTGCTATTACTCCGATTAAAACTCAAGAGCTTTATAATGGTGCAGTCGTTACATACTCAGAAGAGTTAATCAGTAAGTTTTTGGGACGTTATGGTTATGCATACCCGAAAGTTGTTACCATTCCTGAAATTAATGAAGAAGATAAAACTGTTAAATTAATCTTATCTGTTGATCCAGGTAAACGTGTATATGTAAACCGTATTAATTTCAAGGGTAATCATGTAACTGCGGAGCATGTTTTACGTCGTGAAATGAGACAAATGGAAGGTGCTTGGTTATCTAATAATTTAGTTGAAGGCTCGAAATCTTGGTTGCAACGCCTGCCGTATATGGAAACTGTTGAATTTGAAACTAATCAATTACCAGGTGAAGATGATCTTGTTGATATCGATTTTGAAGTCAAGGAACAACCGTCAGGCTCATTCACTGCAGGGATTGGCTATGGTTCAACTACTCAATTAAGTTTGAATGCAGGCATTCAACAAAATAACTTTTTGGGTACTGGTAATCGCTTAGGTTTTAGCATTAATACCTCTAGCTACTCTAAAAGTGCAAATATTTCTTATACTGATCCATACTTTACTGTTGACGGTGTTTCTCTTGGCGGTAATATTTTCTATCAAGAGTTTGATGCTGGTAATGCTAATTTAGAAAAATATAACAATAAGACTTATGGTGTTGGCATGACACTTGGCTTCCCAATTAATGAATATGTTCGTCTGAATTTTGGTATTGGATATAAAAATAACGCGATAACTCGCTTAGAAAGGTATGAACAAATTCAAAAGTTTTATGCGTTATATTCTGATCCTAAGGATCCAGATGGCGGGCTAAAATTTGAAAGCTTTGACATCAGCGCTGCTATATCACGTTCAACATTAAATCGCGGAACATTTCCAACTGACGGTTCACAACAGAGTTTGTCATACAAAATGACGACGCCGAACTCAGACGTGAATTACTTTAAAATTAATTTAGATACTAAATGGTATTTCCCATTAACGCGAGATCAACGTTGGACAGTGTTAGCGAAGTTTCAACTTGGTTATGGCAATGGTTATGGGACCGTTGAAGGTAATGACCAAGTTTTACCATTCTGGGAAAACTTCCGTGCAGGCGGCTCTGGAACGCTTAGAGGCTTTGAATCCAATATTGTGGGTCCAAGAGCTATTTATCGCTATCCAACGCCAATACCGGGAACACCAGACTTAGTTGGTGGTGGTAATAGTTGCTGCTTGGGACCTGATCATGATTTTCTAGATATATCCCAACGTTCAGTTGGCGGCAATGCAATTGCGCTTGCAGGACTTGAACTTATTGTTCCTACTCCATTTTTAGATGAAGGCTATGCAAACAGTGTTCGTACAAGCTTATTCATTGATGCAGGTAATGTGTGGGATACTGAGTTTAGATTAAGTGATTATGAAGATTTAGCTCCGATGGAGTTTGAAAAAATTGATGATTATTCTGATGTCGGGCGTTATCGTGCTTCAGCAGGTCTATCGCTACAATGGTTATCACCGATGGGGCCAATGATCTTTAGTTTTGCAAAGACATTAAAAGAAGAAGAAGGTGACGACACTGAATTCTTTAGCTTCAATATAGGACAAACATTTTAGTTGAAAATTAGTAGACGGAGCCTAATAACTAAGGAAAATGAGGGCCTTTTTCCTTTTAGGCTTGAACCAAGCAACTTGAAGCGGTATAACTACCGCATAATAAAATAATAGTGAAAATATTGGAAAATATTTCAGGAGTAGAAATTGAAAAAATTGATTAAATCTATCGTAATGGCAACCGCAGCTTCAGGATTTTTATTAGCAAGCTCAGCAATGGCCGCAGATCAAAAAATAGCAGTAGTAAATTTTCAAGAAGTAATGGGGAAAATCCCTCAAACTGCCGTGATTATGAATAGCTTAGAAGCTGAATTTAAAGACGAAAGAGCTGTTTTAGCTCAATTGGAACAAGATATAAAATATCTCCAAGAAAAAAAGAAGCGTGATGGCTCTTTAATGAGTGTAAAGGAAATCGAAGATTTAGATGCGAAATTAGGTGTTCATTTTCAAGATTTTCAAACTAAAGCTAAGGCATTTCAGCAAAAAACAAGTGCTCGTAAGAATGAAGAGCAAAATAAAATTTTAGCTTTGGTTCGTCAAGTTATTGATAATATAGCAAAAAAAGATGAGTATGACTTAGTGCTTGAGCAAAGCTCTATACTTTACGCAAAGCCAGATAAAGCGATCACAGCGAAGGTGATTGAACAAGTTAGCAAACTTAATTAGTTTTCTTTCATAGTCTAATTTGGTTCAAGCAAATAGGCTTTGTCTCCAATATTAGTTTTTATTTTAATATTCCGAATCACTTTGATTCGGAATATTGCGTTTAGCCCTTTGATGGTAAACGTTCACCTTTCAATCTATGCTGTAGATTAGACTTAACAAGAAGTTACTATTTATGAGTTATAAAC
>Ga0209707_1000144_pt1 | contig 48714 bp, 42 predicted proteins | sample EN4Hudsemesocosm_FD_184630 | JGI IMG/M metagenome (GOLD analysis project Ga0209707, IMG submission 184630) | Methane-oxidizing microbial communities from mesocosms in the Hudson Canyon - EN4B Hudson Canyon (SPAdes) (version 2) | ecosystem: Environmental > Aquatic > Marine > Cold seeps | place... | reverse complement strand
GTTAACACAGCACTGATAGTGGCCGCACTGATGTTTTGGCTCTCTAATTCAACATCGGCGAAAATAGGTGTAGCACCGGCGTTAATAATGCTGCTGATAGAAGCAATAAAGGTTCTAGAAGTAACAATAACTTCATCACCAGCTTTGATTTCTAATGCTTGTAGCGCTAGGTCTAATGCTAAAGTACCATTCGCTAATGCTATGGCGTAGTTACTGTCGGTGTAAGCGGCAAATTCCTTTTCAAACTCTCTTCCTTCTTGACCCGTCCAGTAGTTTACTTTGTTCGACTGCAATACTGCGGTAACTGCTGAAGTTTCTTCTTCGGTAAAGCTTGGCCATGGTGAGAATTTAGTATTAAGCATTTGTAGGTTCTACTGGAGGTAATAGTTTTAATAGTTTGGCAGGATTACCGACAAAGATTGAATTTTCAGGCATATTTTTTGTTAATACTCCGCCCATGCCTAGCATCGCTCCTTTTTGTATTTCGATGCCTTGTCTAACTGAAGAGTGGGTACCTACTTCAGTATAATCATCAAGTAATACATTTCCAGAAATTGCAACAAGTGGAGCAATAGTCACAAAATCACCGAGAGTACTTTCATGGCCGATTGTTGTTTGCAAATTTATAATGCAATGCTGGCCTATTTTTATATCGACAGTAAGAATACAACCTGCACAAATTATTGAACCTGTACCAACTTCAACATATTTTGAATGTTTGACTTCTGGATGGATTAAAGTCGCATACTTTGCATTGAGCTGCTTTTGCATTTTTTTATGGACAGCTAAACGGGTTCTTGGCGTGCCTATTGCAAGAATAAATTCGATATGAGCATAATCTCTGCAGCTGTCGATGTTACCTAGAACTTCTACACCTAGTACCTTAGTGCCATGCATATCAGGGTTGTCATCAAGAATACCTTTTACGCTATAACCACAATTTTGAGCTAGCCATATGACTTCTTTCGCAAAGCCCCCTCCACCGACAATGATAATTTCTTTCATTTTATTCCCATAGCTTATGTTGTGTGAAATAACAGACCATTTCTTTATATTGAGTACCGAATTTACTTAGTTAATTATTTTCTTTTTGAGGCGCAAGTATTGATAGGTATACCTAAATAGACATAATTATTCCATTGAATTTAGTATCCTCACTTTGTGTTTGTATTGCCTGTGAATTTTGTCATTGTTGCTTGTCCGTCGGCGTTGATATCGACTTGAGAAAATACTTTTTTAACTGTAAGAAATATTATCTTTATATCTAGCCAAAATGATTGATTATTGACATACCATACATCCAATTCAAATTTTTCTTGCCAACTAATAGTATTACGACCATTGATCTGCGCCCATCCAGTAATACCAGGCTTCACTTCATGCCGGCGAGCTTGCTCTTTGGAGTACAAAGGTAAGTATTCAACCAGTAAAGGCCTTGGCCCAACTAAACTCATATCACCTGTCAGCACTGACCAGAGACCAGGTAATTCATCCAAACTAGAGTTTCTTAATTTTTGGCCGAAATCTGTCAAGCGTTCACTGTCAGGCAATGGATTACCATGCTTATCGTATGCATCACGCATAGAACGAAACTTTTTCATGTTGAATATTTTACCGCCTAAACCTGGCCGTTGCTGCATGAATATTACAGGGGTACCTAAATATTTAGCAACTTTATATGAGACTATAAAATAGACAGGAAAAAGAATAATTAAAGCAAGCGTAGCAGCAAATATATCAATAGTGCGTTTAATAATTATATACATAATGTGGTGTGAGTATTCGGAAAATCGAACACTGCAATTTTCCATTTTTGCTTTTTGACTTTATTTTCCAATATAACAGGAGTAAATTGAACAGTACAATAATAACAAATTGATTTTCATATCTAAGTCTTATCATGCATGCTGTTGTCCGTTTATATTATTTATCTCGTTGGTGCTATTTAAGAAAAATTCCTGTTTTGCCCAAACTTATTTATTACTTTATCCGTATTGTTTTTGCGTGCGATGTTAAGTATACCGCTGAAATTGGAGAGAATGTAGGATTCTTTCATAATGGGCTAGGGGTTGTAATTCATAAACACGCTAAGATTGGCAAGGGGGCTCGTTTATATCAAAATGTTACAATCGGAGGAAATGGCAAGCGTGAAGCTGAAAATGGTATTCCAATTATTGGAGAAAATGTATTTATTGGTGCTGGTGCCGTAATTTTGGGACCTGTGATAATAGGTAATAATGCCCGTATTGGAGCGAATTCTGTCGTATTGTCTGATGTTGCTGAAAACACAACGGTTGTAGGATCTCCGGCTAAACCAGTAAATAGTGGGTAGAACCGTTATGTCAAACATTGATTCACCTAAAAGAGTTTTACATGTATTTATGAATTTGAATCTTGGTGGTGCTGAGAGTCGCATTATGGACTTATTTCGTAGTCAAGACCCAAATGTTTTGCTCAATGATTTTTTAATTATGACGAATGGACATTGTTATTTTACCGATGAAGTGCTCACGCGTGACGGAAAAATACATGTTATTGATAGCCCACGTGAAAGCATTTTAAAGAATCTTTGGCAACTATATCTACTATTACGGCGAAATCCGCAATACACCGCAATACATGCGCATACGTCATATTATTCTGGTATATGTGTTTTTATTGCTTTTTTGGCGGGAGTGCGATCCAGAGTGACACACGCCCGTAATACCGATACAGGAAATAAAAACTTACCAACTCTGGTTATGTTTGCTGTTGGTCGTTTACTCGCGCGTTTTTTTGCTACAAGTCGTTTTGCAATTTCATCAGAAGCTGGCGACTTTTTATACGGCATCAGTCCTGATAAGAGAAACTTCGAGGTTATCCCTAACGCGTTTAATTTTAGGAAAATAAAACATAAAGAAAATATATCGGAACAAGATAAATTAGATTTTTGTATCGATTCTAGAGTATTAAATATAGTTTGCGTTGGTCGTTTTAGCCCAGTGAAAAACCACTCATTTTTAATTGATTTAATTGCGGCTCTAGCAACGCAAACAAATGATTTTTGCTTGCATTTAATAGGTGATGGTGAGTTAAGAGAAGAGCTGCAAGATAAAGTAAACGAGTTATTTTTGGGCGACAAAGTTAAATTCTGGGGAAATAGGGCTGATGTTTCTAAATTATTACCAATGTTTGATGTCATGGTAATGCCTTCTTTAAGTGAGGGGTTAGGCGTAGCTGCGCTTGAAGCACAAGCAGCAGGAGTGCCGTGCGTATTGTCAGCTAGTATTCCAAAAGAGGCGGATATTGGTTGTGGCCTTTGCCGGTTTCTAAATTTGAATCTAGAATTTGAACTTTGGATAAATGCAATTCAAGAACAAGCGTTGTTAGCTTTAGTTGAAAAGTGTGAGATCGACAAGCAATTTGAAAAACGAGGCTATAGTTTGTCATCAACTAGGCAACGGTATTTGGAAGCATATTTAAAACATGAATAAAGTTAGAGTTTTACAGGTTATTCCTGCCCTAACATTAGGTGGTATATCTTCTGTTGTCATGAATTGGTATCGCAATGTCGATGCCAATGAATATCAATTTGACTTTATTAGCTTTAATGACGGTCCACTACGAAAAGAAATATCAGCTTTAGGGGGAAAAATTCACATTATCCCCACTATAAAACAGCAGCCGTTGCACTATTTAATGGCACTTGAAAAGTTGTTATCAAGTGAGCCTCGTTATGATGTTGTACATGTTCATAACAGCTTTAAAAATGGGCTTTTACTTTGGATAGCAAAGAATAAAGGTGTGAAAGTTCGCGTATGTCATTCCCATACCAGTGGTGTAGAAAATAAATTTTTGATGCCTTTCATGGGATTACTTAAATACATTGTAACCTCTACAAGTAATGTTCATCTGGCGTGTGGAGAGAAAGCCGGTAAGTTTTTGTATGGTAATAAGCGTTTTACCGTTATTAATAATGCGATTTCAGTCAATAAGTACTTGGCTGACTCGAAAGATAAATGTCATATTAAAACACTATTTTCATTACCTACGGATAAAAAATTAGTACTGCATGTAGGGCGTTTTTCTGTTGTGAAGAATCACTTATTCATTTTGCAGTTAGCAAAAGATATAAAACTCTGTTCGACGGTGCATTTCGTCTGTGTTGGAGAGGGACCGTTAAAGGATGATTTCATCCAAAAAATTAATGATGAAAAGTTAAATGTTAGATTTACGGTTTTGCCCGCAACTCCTGATATACCAGCCTTACTTCAATGCGCAGATGCTTTTATTATGCCTTCATTATTTGAAGGTGTCTCAGTCGCTTTACTTGAAGCCCAAGCCGCCGCTTTACCATGTCTAATATCCGATACAATCGCGAAAGAATCAGATATGGGGTTAGATTTACTTACTTTTCATCCTCTTGAAAACATGGCGCCTTGGCTGAGGCAGTTAAATAATTTAGTGGTGCCAAATATGACAGCAAAAAATATTACTAGTGCGTTTTTTGCAAAGGGCTATTCTACAGAAAGTGCGCTGATGCAGTTAACTCAATTGTATCGATTGCGTGAAATAGAATGATAGCAAAGAAGATAACTCAGCTACTTAATGTAGAAATTGTTATCGTTGCTATTTTTATGCTGCTTTATGCAGTAACCTCTAGTGCACCTTTATTACTTGTTATTGTTTTTGTTGGTATTGTTTGCGCCTTAGTTTTGCCATTTGGCTGTAGTCTTCAATTAGCCATTTTTCTATTGCCGTGTTCAGAAGTATTTTCCCAATCTCCATACATATCTATTTCACTGCTGACTTTTATTTTTTTAGCTATATTTGCCCGTTATTTGCTAACTCAAGTGTTAGAGACTCAATATTTTCAGCCCGGCCTTTTAATAATGCTATTAGTGCTGCTTTATGAATTAATGCACATTTTATACAATCCGGTGATGGGCTCTACAAAAACGATTCGCTGGTCAATATTTTTTTTATTCACTTCCTTGTTATTGTTCGATAAAAGTAAGTACTGCTCATTCTCTCAATTGAGATTCGCCTTATTGTGTGGATTAGTTGTCTCAACTCTTTATGGCTTATTGAATCAGCATTTTGAGCCAATAAGTGTGTATTCTTCAAAAACGATCACGCGCTTTGCTGGTGGAGCAGGAGACCCAAATAATTTTGGCTTGTATTGCTTGTTAGTTATTTACTTTTATTTGCCTACGGTACCAAGAGTAAATATTCCTAAATCGACATATTTAATTATTTTTTTGATGTTGGCGTTTGGGGCCTTAACGGTGTCTAGAAGTTTCTTTATTGTCGCTACGCTAAGTTTATTTAGTTATTTTATTTTATATTACCGATCAGCAATTGGAGATATATTTGTTCGATTTTTAATGTCATTAAATGGTTTACTTATCTTATTTTGTTTGTATTGGGCAAGTGGATCCATTTTTATAGGTGAGTTAGATATATTTACTAGATTTAGTGGTGATAATTTATCAGACTTAACGGGTTCTAGAAGTGATATTTTACATGAGTATGTTCGACTTTTTTTTGAATTGCCTAGTATTTTTATTTTATTTGGTGCGGGCATAAATGGATATTTAGGTTATTACAATTATCACTTTCTACAAACAAATGTCTTTTCTGAAATAGTTGGTCCACACAATACTTTTTTGGAAATGATTGTTAGTTTTGGAGTTATCGGTTTTTTGCTGTTTTCCGCTTATGTTTATTTAGGGTTTAAGGCGGAAAGGCGTCGTTCCGGCAACGTTCAAATATTTCGCTTAGCATGGCTGCCAATTATTGTATTTCTTTTGTATTGTTTTAGTTTGCAGAATTTAGGCAAGTATGGAAGTTACTTTATTTTGATGTTGATTATTTATAACACCTACAGAAAAGATTCATAAATGACAAACTTAAGTAATCAAAGGCGCAGTGGCGTATTACTAAGTTATTGTGCAATTGCAATTCGTAATATCGTCGCCTTATTATTGATCCCATTTATTATAAGTCACTTAGGAATAAGTGATTACGGTGTTTATAGCTTGGTTTCAGCTTTAGCTGGGTATCTTGTAGTTTTGGAATTTGGTCTAGCGAATACCACTATTCGCTTTTTATCCGTGTATAAGGCTAATAATGATAAAGTAAAAGAAACTGAATTTATCAGTAGTATTGTACTAATTTATGGTGCTTTAACTTTTCTTGTTTTTTGTGTTGGCTTGGTTATTTGGTTCAATTTACCAAGCATATTTCAACAATCTCTGACACAAAGTGAAATTAAGTTGTTGCAACCTGCATTTATTGTTTTATTACTAAATGTCGTTATTACGTTAATGAGTAATTCGTTAACAGGTATTATAAGTACCTATCAAAGGTTTAAGTTTCAAAAAACAGCTGAAATTTTGGTGTTCATAGGGCGCTGTATTACTGTGGTTATTTGTTTGCAATTGGGCTACGGCGTGTTAGCGATTGTTATTGTCGATACGGTTACCAACTTACTTCACGGCTTGATACGTTGGTTATATATACGTCGATATTTGGATATACAATTTAAGTTAAAAATTCCAGATCAAGGAACTTTAAAAGAAATATTTATCTATTCATTTTTTATTGCGTTAAATGTAATTGTGAACCAGATTAATTGGCGAGTAGATAACTTGATTATTGGTACCTTAACCAACAGTAAAGCACTTGGTATATTTAACATTGGTAGCCAATTAGTTTTTAGTTTTATTGCATTTGCTAGTGCTATATCTAATATCTTCACTCCAAAAATTGTTCAAATGGTAGAACAAAAAACATCCACTATAACGCTAATGACGCAACTTTGTACTATAGCTAGATACCAAATGATGGTGTTAGGCTTTATTTTTGTTTTATTTGCGGCATTTGGAGAGTTATTCATTAAATTATTTGTTGGTACCGAATTTTTAGAAGCATTCTGGGTGGCGTTAATTCCAATGCTTCCTTTTATGTTCGTGCTGGCACAAACTTCCACTAACACGGTTTTACAAGCATTAAATAAGCACAAAGTACGTAGTATATTATTACTTGTAACTGCCATTTTTAATGTTGTGATTTCTATAGTTTTAGTAAAAAAATTGGGTATAGTAGGTGCCGCATTGGGCACCGCCCTTGCGTTATTTATTGGTGAATTAATCTTAGTTAATATTTATTTATATCGCGCGGTAAAACTAAATATGTTGTATTTTTATCTGTATTTGATTCGCCACTCATTGCCTGTAATTTTAATAATCGGGCCGTTGGCGTTTTTGATGTCTAAACAGGTATCTGCAACTTGGACTGGTTTAGTCTTAGGTTGCTTTACAAGTGGTGTGATTTATATCATATGTGTATATTTAATTAGCTTAACGCCAAAAGAACGCATAGAAGTTAATAAAATTGTATGCAGAAAATAAACATATATCACTGTAGCTAACTTGTTTAATAAATAAAGACTCATTCTTTAATGACGAGTCTAATCAATAAGGTTTTTTATTTGAATATTCTGATTATTGGTGCTTATCCAAATTCTATAGTTAGTTTTAGGGGTAAGCTAATTCGTAATTTTATCGAAGCAGGGCATGACGTTATTGTAATGACGGCAGAAGCCTCGCTAGATGTTGTTGCAGAGGTTGAAGAGCTAGGCGCGTCTTTTCGTCCGTATATTGTTGAACGAAACGGCTTAAACCCTATTGCCGACATTAGAACTTTATTTGCTATTAAGTCAGCGCTTAAAGATATACAGCCGGATCACGTACTTGCTTACACCATTAAACCGATAATTTGGGGGGGAATTGCTGCCCGTTTAATAGGCTTTAAACGTTTTAGTGCCATGATTACTGGTTTAGGGTATGCTTTCGAAAAGGGCTCCTTTACTCGAAATTCAATTAATTTTATTGTTAAACATTTATATAAATTTTCCTTAGCAAATGCAAAAAATGTGATTTTTCAAAATCAAGATAATCGTAAGCTATTTGTTGATTTGGCTTTAGTAGAAACAGCGAAGTGTCATCGAGTTTTTGGCTCTGGAGTGGATGTTGAGGAGTATCAACAGAAACCATTGCCATATCATGAAGTTACTTTTTTATTGATTGCTCGCTTGTTAGGCGATAAAGGTATTCGAGAATTTGCCAAAGCGGCCAAAATAGTGAAACAACAATACCCTCATGCTAAATTTCAGTTATTGGGGCCTTACGATAGTTCGCCAGATAAAATCAGTGCTTTGGAAATAGCGCAGTGGCAATCAGAAGGTTACGTCGAATATTTAGGTGAAACAAGCAATGTTAAACCTTTTATAGAAGCCTGCCATATCTATACTTTACCGTCTTATCATGAAGGACTTCCTCGAACTGTGCTTGAAGCGATGAGTATTGGACGGCCAATATTAACAACTGATGCACCGGGCTGCAGAGATACCGTTGTCGATGGTGGTAATGGTTGGTTAGTGCCGTTACGTAATGTTGATGCATTGGCTAGCCGTATGATGTGGTTTATAGAAAATCCAGACCAATGGCAAAACATGGCGAATAGTAGTCGACGGTTGGTGGAAGGTAAATTTAATGTAAATGAGGTTAATGAAGCGATAAGTCATATCATGGGGCTTTAGTTTGATCTAGTTTAAATAACAAACGGGGATTAATATCCGTTTGATCTATATCAATTAGGTATTACAAATAATGCAAATGATATTGATTCCCATTACATCTCGTGGTCTAATGCGCGCAATTAAAATAATTGTTTCTTTTATAGGCGTAGCTATGCGAATTTCTTCTCTTTTTCAACCCGCTTTGATTGCTTTATCTGTTGTTAGTGCTATCTCAAACTCTGCAATTGCAGATGATGATATGGAACACCTAGCTATTTTTGGCAGTGCTCAGGCAGTGAATGATGTGCCAGGCAGTGCACATATGATTTCTCAAGCTGAATTAGAAAAGTTCGACTTTACTGACATTATGCGTACATTAACGTCTGTGCCCGGTGTTTATGTACTTGAAGAAGATGGTTACGGCTTACGTCCTAATATTGGTATGCGTGGCACAGGCCAAAACCGCAGTGAAAAAGTGACAATAATGGAAGATGGTGTATTAGCTGCTCCTGCACCTTACTCAGCTCCTTCAGCGTATTACTTCCCAACGGCTGGTCGTATGCAGCAAGTTGAAGTGTTAAAAGGTACTTCAAGTGCAATGTACGGCCCTCGTACTACAGGTGGCGTGGTAAACATGTTATCTCGTTCAATTCCAGAAGACGCACTAGCTGGACAAGTGAATTTAAGCGCAGGGCAAGACGGTTTTGGTAAAGCACATGCTTATGTTGGTGGCGCTGGTCAAAATGTATCTTCAGTATTTGAAGTTTTTCGCTACCAAGCGAATGGCTTTAAAGATGTAAATCACACAGGTGATGATACTGGTTTTGTTAAAAATGACATCATGGCGAAAGTGATGATCAATAGCGATACTGACGCTAAATACTACCAAGAGTTAGAATTCAAATTAAAGTATTCAGATGAAGATTCAGATGAAACTTATATGGGTTTAACTGAAGCTGATTTCAAATCTAATCCATATTCACGTTATTCTGCTTCGCAATTAGATAATATGGATACCAGTCATAAGCAATTACAAGTTAATCACCATATTAAGTTATCTGATCGGTTTACGTTAGGTACAACGGCTTACTTTAATGAGTTTAGCCGTAACTGGTACAAAACTAGTAAAGTGAACGGTAACAGCCTGAGCAAGGGAGGCATTGAAGACGCAGCTGCATTTGACAATGGTTCGTTTGAAAATGCCGAAATTATTGTCGACGTAAAAGCTAACAGCCGTGATTATGAATCAAAAGGTATTCAAACAGTTTTAGATGCTGATTTTGGCGCTCATCAAGTTAAATTTGGTGCTCGTTACCATGAAGATGAAATGGACCGTTTTCAATGGGTTGATACATATGCTTTAGATAATACTGCATATGAGATGACGTTGACTGAAGCAGGTATTCACGGTGCAGATTCAAACCGTATTGATTCAGCTGAAGCAGTTGCGTTATTTGTTCATGACGAATATACCGTTGGCGATTTCATTATTAATGCTGGTTTACGTTATGAAGATATGACAATTTCACGTAAAGACTGGGATAAAGGCGTTATCGATAGAAATGAACCATTAAAGAAAGATGTTAGCAACGATGTTGAGGTACTATTACCATCTTTGGCTGTTACGTATAGAGCTACTGATGACTTAGTTATTATCGGTGGTATACAAAAAGGTTTTGCGCCGCCTGCACCGGGCAATGAAGAAACAGAAAATGAAGAAAGTATTAATTATGAACTTGGTTTCCGTTATAACAAAGAAGCTTTGCGTGGTGAAGCTTTGTTCTTCTATTCTGACTATGACAACATGCATGGTAACTGTACCGCTAGCCAAGGTTGTGAAGAAGAAAATATTGGCAATCAATATAATGCTGGTGAAGTTAAAGTATCAGGCTTAGAAGCTAAAGCAGGCTATGAATTTGCCGCTGGTGCAATAACGATCCCTGTTGATTTGACATATACCTTTACCGAAACAGAATTTCAAAATTTGTTTAAATCGGGTTTAGATACGTGGGGCTCGGTAATAGCGGGTGATGAATTACCCTATGTTCCAGAAAACCAATTACAACTGACTGTTGGTGTTGTTGGTGAGAAATGGCGTGGTGATGTATTAGTACGTTATATGGATGAAATGCGCACTACGGCTGGTCAAGGAGCTGCGACTTCTGATGAAGTGATTAATAGCCGTACCGTTGTTGATATGGCTGCTCATTACAGCGTTGCAGATAATCAAGAAATCACCTTCAATGTTGATAACTTACTTGATAAAGAATATATGGCAACGCGTACACATGGCTCTATTATGGTCGGTAAACCACGCAGTGTGACATTAGGTTATAAATATAGCTTTTAGAACAACTGTCTAAATCTTAAAAAAGCGAGCTATTAAGCTCGCTTTTTTTATGTGTGAAATTAAATTTTCCATAGCTATACTATTGAAAGTAATGCGTTAACGATAAAATCAAAACAATAAATAGGAACATACTATGGAAATGAATGTCAGTACTCTCGAACGATATGCCACTATGATGGGAGATTTAGCTGTTCAGTTTGGCACTAAATTAATCGTCGCAATTATTGTACTTATTATCGGACTTTGGATTATTAAACGGATTCTGAAGTTATTTGACTTAGCGATGGATAAGAAGAAAGTTGAAATTACTTTACATCAATTTATGTTGAGCATTGTTAGCATTTTACTTAAAGCGATATTAGTTATTATATTTGCTTCGATGGTTGGTGTTGAAACGACCTCTTTAATCGCAGTACTTGGTGCGGCAGGTTTAGCGGTAGGTTTAGCCTTACAAGGTAGTTTATCTAACTTTGCCGGTGGTATTTTAATCTTATTCTTCAAGCCCTTTAAAGCTGGCGATGTTATTGATGCACAAGGTTATGTTGGCGTAGTACAAGAGATTCAAATATTTAATACTATATTGCTTACCTTAGACAACCAACGCGTGATTATTCCTAATGGTTTATTATCAAACGGTTGTGTGAAAAACCTGTTTGTTGAACCAACACGAAGAGTTGATTTAACCTTCGGTATTAGCTATGGCGATGACATTAAGAAAGCTAAAGAAGTGTTACAAAGCGTTGTAGATGCTGATGAACGCATTTTAAAAACGCCGGGTGTTGATATTTTTGTGTCTGCTCATGCGGATAGCTCTATTAATATTCTTGTGCGCCCTTGGACAAACTCAGAAAATTATTGGCCCGTGTATTTTGGTGTTATGGAAGAGGTTAAACTAGCGTTTGATCGTGAAAATATTACTATCCCATTCCCACAACGCGATGTGCACATGATTCAGCCTAAATAAGCTGAATATAGAATCTTTTCTATAGAATAAAGGAATGATGAGATGAAAAGTTTACTTGCTAAAACGCCAACTCCACCGTATTACGCTGTTATTTTTAGCTCGGTAATGAATGAGCATTATGATGGTTATCATGATATGGCGAATGTGATGGTTGAGTTAGCTCAGCAGCAAGTAGGCTTTTTAGGTATAGAGTCTGCAAGAGAAGATGTAGGTATTACCGTATCTTATTGGCGAAGTCTTGATGATATACGACAGTGGAAGCAGAATAGCGAACATTTAGTTGCTCAGCAGCTTGGTCGAGAACAGTGGTATAAAAACTTTACTGTCAGAATAAGTAAGGTTGAAAAATGCTATGGACTTTGAGTGTTCGCTTCTCTACTGAGAAGCTGAATGATTTCTTGCTCATACGCTAAACTTTTTTGTTTATTAAAACCGACATGAGCACTCACTACGTTACCTGCTCTGTCAATGATAAAACTGCTAGGCATACCTTTAAGCTTATATTTTCTCGCAATACGTCCTTTAGGATCATAAATTATTGGAAATGCCGCAGGGTTTTGTTCTAAAAATTTATTCGCTAAATTGCGGTCGTGATCTAGGTTAATGCTTAGAATGGTTAAGCCTTGTTTTTGATATTTATCTTGTAATTCATTCATCCACGGAAATGATTTTCGACAAGGAACACACCAGGAAGACCAAAAATCAACGTAAACGACATTACCTTTTTGCGCTTGTAATTGCTGCGTTAATAACGTTACCGTATTTATATTAGCTGGCTGTTCAGCAAATGCTAATTTATTAATAATCAACAATATTATTAAAATAAATGTAATTTTAATTTTCAAAATTTACTCTCATCTTCACCAGCAATTGTTTTATGGCGCTATTTAACTATGCATACTTAACTATGCTATTGAGCACCGGAAAGCTTAACTCTAGCATTAATAGCGTTGTAGGTTACTGTTTTTGTTAATTTGCTTACAGACACACAGAGCTACTTTTTATATTATATAGCTTGCAGATTATCTAAGGAAAAAATCATGAAAATAAGCGCCTTATTAACAAAAAATATTAGTGCTAGTGTAATGCTAATATGCGTCTGTTTAGCTTTTAACATCAGTGTGCCAGCCAATGCTGAAGAATCTCAAGAGTTAAACATGGACCAATGGTTAAAAGATCGCTTTGCTGCCCAGCATGAAAAGCTTATTCCAATTGTCGCCGTTGCCGATATGTACTTCAGCTGCCAACAGCAGAAACAGGCGGATAACAATCTAACTATTAAGGCTTTGATCATTAAAGTTGATAGAAATGTTTTGGCGGAAAACCTGATTGAATGTCTAGCTGGGGCATCACCTAAATCAGATGTTGCCTTAAACTACGGCTTAACAGGTTGCTTTCACGAGCAATTGTCTAATTTGTCTGCGGAAGAAAAACAACAAAAAATGGCTTTAGTGACTAAGGCTATAGCCTCACTTTCTCGAACTGAACGACAAAAAAGTTTCACACAGTGTGTTACTGAGCAGTCAATTAGTTATTTGAAGTAATGTTAACTACTTTTCGTTGTTCTTTTGATCGATAAACGAACTTGGCAGTATTTCTACACCCACCATACGGCCAATCTTTATCATAATGGGTATGGTAATAGGGGAAAAGGGCAATACGGCAAAAACACCAAGGCCTAGGCCTTTTAATATGTCGATAAATTGCTGGTTGGCTATTTGCATTTCTTCCGCACTGGCTTGGCGCTTGGTATAGCGCTTATATATGCTCAGCATTTCTCTGGTTTCGACTTTTTCTTGCGCCAAGGCAATTTTAACTTTTAGCATGCTGCGCTTAATTCGGACGATATTACGCCTTTTGCTAATTAGCAAAACACGAATAGGCGCTTTGTGAAAATAAATCCAAACTCTCATTTCGTCATTCTCCCACAATAAATAGCCAATGTAAGTAATTATGCCAAGCTAAGTTATATTGATTACACTTTCTCTAGCATGCTTCTTGAACGTATTTGTGGCTCTTGTTTCAAAATGTAGCAATATAGTCAGGATTCAGCGTTAAGATGATTAAAATTTTATTTAGCTCTATATCTTCACATGGCAAGCCAGTAACATAATTTGTAACAAATGCTAGGAAACTGACACAGAACAGCTTTTTATATTTGTAACAATATGGCTTATAGTTAAGCCAAGTTTAAAAATAACAAAATGGAACAGGTATTATGGGACATGAAACACCGAAGGTTTTGGTAGTAGACGATGATATGCGTTTGCGAGCTTTACTGGAACGGTATTTGGTCGAACAAGGGTTTGTGGTTCGAAGTGCAGCAAATTCTGAGCAAATGGATAGATTACTTGAGCGTGAAAACTTCCATTTGTTGGTGCTTGATCTCATGTTACCAGGAGAAGATGGTTTATCTATTTGTCGCCGTTTAAGACAAAATTCAAATGACATTCCAATTGTAATGTTAACGGCAAAAGGTGATGAAGTAGATCGTATTATCGGGTTAGAGCTTGGCGCTGATGACTATATGCCAAAACCATTTAATCCACGCGAATTGCTGGCAAGAATAAAAGCCGTTTTACGTCGTCGTGTTCAAGAAGCGCCAGGTGCACCGTCTCAAGAAGAAAATGTAATTTCGTTTGGTGACTACCAACTCAATCTTGCCACACGTGAAATGCTAAAAGGTGATGTTAATATGCCACTAACGAGTGGTGAATTCGCGGTATTAAAAGCCTTAATAACACACCCAAGAGAGCCATTGTCTCGTGATAAGTTAATGAACTTGGCTCGTGGTCGAGACTATTCTGCATTAGAGCGTAGTATTGATGTACAAGTGTCTCGGTTGCGCAGAATGTTAGAAGAAGACCCTGCTAAGCCTCGCTACATTCAAACAGTTTGGGGCTTAGGCTATGTTTTTGTTCCTGAAGGGAAGTCAGTAGCCTGATCTTTAGCTTAAAAATAATCCTATCTAGTAGACGTTTATGAAAATATTGCCGCGCAGTGCCTTCGGCCAAACGGTGTTATTAATCGGTGTCTTGCTGTTAATTAATCAGGTTGTGTCTTTTATATCGATGTCGATATATATCATTCAACCTAATGCGCAGCAAGTGAATCAATTATTAGCGAAGCAAGTCCGTGTTGTCTTTATTGATATTGCTGAAGAAGAACTAAGCCCTGCAATGGGAGATGCTTTTACACGGGAAACCGGAATTGGGGTCTACCGTGAAGCGGCTGCAATGAAACTTGGCTTGCAAGACGCCGTATATTACGCTTTTCGTTCAGCTGAAATGTCTAACTTACTTGGCGGGCCTGCAGAGGTACGTATATCGCAAGGTGATAAATACCTTTTTTGGATCCGCCCACCACAAGCGCCAGATTACTGGGTAAAAATACCAATTAATGGCTTAGAAGAAGAAAATTTTTCACCACTTATTTTAGTATTAATGATTCTAGGTATTTTAAGTGTCATGGGTGGTTGGCTATTTGTTCGTCAGCTTAACCGTCCGTTGGGTGCTTTGCAAAGTGCTGCGCATGATGTTGGTCGTGGAGACTTTCCTGAGCCATTAAGCGAACGTGGTACAACCGAAATTGTTGCTGTTACTCGTGCTTTTAACCACATGTCGAAAGGCATTAAGCAACTTGAAGATGATAGAAATTTGCTAATGGCGGGTATTTCACATGATTTGCGTACACCATTGACACGTATTCGATTGGCGACGGAAATGATTTCTCAGCAAGATGAATTCTTAAAAGACGGTATTGAAGGCGATATCGATGATATGAATACCATCATTGATCAGTTTATTGACTATATTCGACACGACAGTAAGGATAAGGCTGAACTTGCCGATATTAACGTTTTGATTGATGAAGTGGTTCAGTCTGAAAGTATATTGGACAGAGTAATAGAGTTTGAAGCGGAGCCTTTACCTAAATTGCCTCTGCGTTATGTTGCGATGAAACGAGCACTAGCAAATCTTATTCAAAACTCACTACGTTATAGTGATGGAAAAATTATTGTGACTACTTCGTACAATAAACGTAAAAAAGAAGTTTGTATTGCAGTTTGCGATGAAGGTCCAGGTATACCTGATGCTGATATCGAGCGCCTTTTCCAACCATTTACTCAAGGTGATAAAGCCAGGGGGACTGAAGGTAGTGGTTTAGGTTTAGCTATTATAAAGCGTATTGTAGATACCCATGGTGGCCGCGTTAAGCTTTCAAATAGGCAAGCAGGTGGTTTAAGCGCGAAAGTATGCTTACCGATTACTCATGATTGATAGTCATAAGTCTAGCAAAGCTGAATAGTCAGTTTCAAATTCATTAAATTTTACTCATAAAAAAGCCATCGTATTTACGATGGCTTTTTATATGTTCAATGCATGGTATGTTATTACTCTAAGCTAAGTAACGTTTATGCACCTAACTTAGTTAAAGCTTAGGTCCAGCAGCAACCAATGATTTACCATTTTCAGTATCAGTAAATTTATCAAAGTTATTAACGAAGCGATTTGCTAGGTCAACAGCTTTGGTTTGCCATTCAGCTTTTTCTGCATAGGTATCACGTGGATCTAATATGCTGTCATCAACGCCATCGATACTTGTTGGAATATCTAGGTTAAATAACGGTAATACTTGCGTTTCAGCGTTATCGATAGAGCCATCTAAAATTGCATCAATGATCGCGCGAGTATCTTTAATTGAAATACGTTTGCCTGTGCCATTCCAACCAGTATTCACCAAATAAGCTTCAGCGCCTGCTGCTTGCATACGGTTGCGCAATACTTCTGCATATTGTGTCGGGTGTAAGCTTAAAAATGCGGCACCAAAACAGCTTGAGAATGCTGGTGTTGGTTCAGTAATACCACGCTCAGTACCCGCTAATTTAGCCGTAAAGCCTGATAAGAAGTAATATTCTGTTTGTGCTGGAGTCAATTTAGCAACAGGTGGTAATACACCGAAAGCATCCGCAGTTAAGAAGATAACCTTTTTTGCGTGGCCAGCACGAGATACCGGCTTAACAATGTTGTCAATATGGTGAATAGGGTAAGAAACACGTGTGTTTTCAGTTTTTGAATTATCATCAAAATCTATTTTACCATTACTATCAACAGTTACGTTTTCTAATAATGCGTCACGACGGATAGCATTGTAGATATCAGGTTCATTTTCTTTACTAAGATTGATGGTTTTTGCGTAACAGCCACCTTCAAAGTTAAATACGCCGTTTTCATCCCAACCATGTTCATCATCACCAATTAATTGGCGTTTAGGGTCAGTAGATAACGTTGTTTTACCAGTACCTGATAAGCCAAAGAATACTGCCGTGTCGCCATCAGCGCCAACATTTGCACTACAGTGCATAGACGCAATACCTTTTAAAGGTAATAGGTAGTTCATCATAGAGAACATACCTTTTTTCATTTCGCCGCCGTACCATGTACCGCCAATAAGTTGTATTTTTTCAGTTAAGTTAAATGCGACGAAATTTTCAGAATTTAACCCTTGCTCCTGCCAATTTGGATTGGTAGTTTTCGCACCGTTCATAACGATAAAGTCAGGTTCGTAATTTTCTAATTCTGCATCAGTAGGGCGAATGAACATGTTCTTAACAAAATGAGCTTGCCATGCAACTTCCGTAATAAAACGTACTTTTAAGCGTGTAGCATCATCAGCACCACAATAGGTATCAACAACAAATAGACGTTGACCTGATAATTGCTCAGTCACTAAACCTTTTAAGCTATCCCAAGTTTCTTGAGTCATAGGTTTGTTGTCATTTTTACCTTGATCAGACCACCACACAGTGTCACGTGTTGTATCGTCACGAACAATGTACTTATCTTTAGGTGAACGGCCAGTAAATATACCGGTATCAACTGAAACAGCGCCTAGTTCAGTAACTACACCTTTATCATAACCTGTAAGGTCAGATTTTGTTTCCTCAGCGAAAAGCAACTCATAAGACGGATTGTAAACAACCTCAGCAACGTCTGTGATGCCGTACGAAGATAAATCAATTGAGTTTTCTAAAGCTGCCATAGCGAATTCGCTCCTAAAAGTATGACGATTTGTAATCATTAGTTTCGGTATTCCGATTGTGGAGCGCAATTTTAGGCGATCGAAGGGCAAAACGAAAGTTTTTTTTCTTTCGTTGTGAAAGTTTTCAGTCACACTTTCATGAAATTGAAATGAAAGGGGATTAAGATCTAAAACTGTAGCTGATTTTTATGCTTTTTAAGATTGATTGTATTTTTAGTAAATCTTTATAAAACAATTAATTACTTGGTTTTTGTTGTTGACTATATGGTCAGGATTTTAAAGATGTAATTGAATTGTAAAGACCATAAAAAAAGTGAAGTATTATCAAAAAAAATGGCGAATAACAGTAAATCTATCATTCGCCTTGTTACCTAACGAAACTTTTAATAACTAATCAAAGATATCTTCTTCTGAGTCTTCTTCATTATTATTACCATCTAAAATTTCGCTACTATGATCTTGGCTAATATATTCTGTTGGCGCTGTACCTAATTCGAAATACTCAAATTCACTGGATCTATCGGTTTTAGTCGATAACTTTCCGGAAGCTTTATCGATACGAACAGACATTAATGCTTGTGGCGGCTCGAAAGGCTCTACAGGCAATTCCGTTAAGGCAGTCTTCATATAGTTTATCCAAGCAGGTTGTGCTGATTTTGCACCGAACTCTTTGCCAGTAATTTGCTCTTTGCCTAAATTACTGTTGTAGGTTGATTGCCCTAAGTTACGACTTGGATTATCGAAGCCTATCCAAGAGGTTGTTACTAGTCTGCGGCTAAAACCAGAGAACCAGGCATCTTTCGCTTGGTTTGTTGTGCCCGTTTTACCTGCAATATCTCTGCGTTTTAGCACACGTGCCCGAAAGCCAGTTCCTTGCCAAAAAGGCTTGATGTTCCAATCTGCGCCCCAAATGGCAGAGTTAAGTGCCTCGGTAACTAAAAAGGCATTTTGTGCACTAATGACACGTTCTGCTTTATTGATAATAATTGGTTTATCATTGTCGACAGCAGAGCTTAACTGCGCATGTTCAACAAGTTGGTGGATTGCATCATTTTCTGGCGTCTCTACAGCGGTGTCATGAATGGCTACATCGCAATCATCACAAGCAATTGCAGGATTAGCTTGAAATATTACCTTGCCGAAAGAGTCTTCAATACGCTCAATTAAGTACGGCTCGATCAAAAAACCGCCATTGGCAAAGGTTGCAAAACCCGTTGCTACTTCAAGTGGTGTCAAGGAAGCAGAGCCTAAAGCTAAAGATTCATTGCGAGGTAGATCATCAGGATCAAACCCAAAAGAGGCCAAATAAGGAATGACTTTATCTAAGCCAACGTCTCTCAATAAACGCACCGCAATAACGTTTTTAGATTGTGCTAATGCAAGTCGCAAGCGAATCTCACCGCTATATACCGGTGGTGAATTTTTCGGACGCCAAACTACGCCTGAACTCCTATCCCATTGATTTATCGGTGTGTCATTGATAATTGATGCTAGAGTATAACCATTATCTAATGCCGCAGAATAAATGAAAGGTTTGATATTTGAACCGACTTGACGTTTTGCTTGAGTGACTCGGTTGAATTGACTTTGGGCGAAGCTAAAGCCACCGACAGCGGCTTTAATTGCACCATTATCAGTGTTTAATGATATTAATGCGGAACTAACATCTGGCAGTTGGCTTAAGCGATAACCGTTTTCTGATGGCGCAATCATAACCACATCACCAATAGTTAAAATATCCTGAGTAGTCTTAGGAGCAACGCCTTGTTTGTCGTCATTTAAATAAGGCCTAGCCCAAGATAAGCCTTGCCAATTTATTTCAACTAATGTTTGTTCTTTAACTGTAATAGTTGCAGATTGTTCGCTTACGCTAGTTACAACACCAGGTACTAATGATTGATAACTTTTTATAGCACGAAGTGCTTGCTGTATTTCATCTTCAGTAATCGGCTCGACGTCGACGTTATCTATGGGATTTTTAGTGTTATTTTGTTGTGCTACTTCTGGGCGTAAAGAGGTAATTGGACCACGGTAACCATGACGTTGGTCATAGGCAAAAATATTATTGATAACTGCTTGTTTTGCTGCGTGTTGTAATGTCGATGGCACTGTGGTGAAAACTTTATAACCACCTGTATAGGCAGCATCTTTACCAAAACGCTCAATCATTTCTTTATGTGCCATTTCAGCAACATAAGGAGCGTTCAACTCAATTTCAGCGCCATGCTTCTTTGCTGTCATAGGCGCTGCGTTGGCAACTGACAATTGCTCCGAATTTATATAACCTGCGACATACATACGCTGAAGTACCACAGCACGGCGATTTTTAGCGCGTATAGGACGACTGATTGGGTTCATCGTGGAAGGGGCTTTAGGCAGGCCTGCAAGCACAGCAATTTGCGCTAATGTTAGTTCCTTAACATCTTTTCCATAATATACTTGTGCCGCTGCGCCGAAACCGAAAGAACGATGACCGAGTGAAATCTTGTTCATATAAAGTGCAAGGATTTCATCTTTGGTCAAAAGGCTTTCAATATGAAAGGAGATAAAAATTTCACGTATTTTGCGTACGTAGGTCTGTTCACGCGTAAGGAAAAAATTTCGTGCAACCTGCATGGTAATAGTACTGGCACCACCTTTATTTTGTCCGGTGAGTTGCCCGATAACTGCGCGAGCCATGCCAATAGGGTCTACGCCAAAATGCAAATAGAAGCGATCATCTTCTGTTGCAAGCACGGCGTTGATTAATTGCTGTGGCATTTCTTCTAACGTAAGTGGTATACGTTTTTTTTCACCAAACTGTGAAATGAGTTTACCGTCTGCACTAAATATCTGCATCGGTGTTTGCCACTGCAAATCACGTAGTGAATCGACGCTGGGTAAATTTGAACGCATTGACAAATAAATTCCAGCTAAAGCCAAAATTCCGATAAATATCAATACAGATGCTGCTTTTAATAGTTTTTTTATAGAAAACACAAAAAAATGCTCAATAAAAGTTATAAAATTGGTGTAATAGTACTAGTATATCTTGTAAAAGCATGTAATAAATGTATTTATACGAATTTTATACTCAAAATTATTATAATAAAATGATCTAGTAGGATTCTATGTTAAGTAGTTTATGGAAAAAGAAAGCCTCTTTAATAGTTGGGATCGATATCGGATCACACTCTATTAAAGCTGTTTTATTGAATCAAAATGATAACGGATATATTCTCGAGGCTATCGCTATTGAACCAATGCCCCGAGGGGCGATTGTTGACAGAGAAATTCAAGATATTGATGCTGTTGGTAAAGTTGTTGCGAAAATACGAAAAAAAATATCTTCGTCGGTTAACCAAGCCGCTGCTGCGGTATCAGGTCAAACAGTTATCACTAAAATCATCTATATGGACGTGGCATTAAATGAGCAGGAATTAGCCAGTCAAATTGAAATTGAAGCTGATAGCTTGATTCCTTACCCTCTTGATGAAGTCAGCTTAGATTTTGAATCACTCGATATTAATGAATCTGATCCGAGTAAAATTAATGTTTTACTCAGTGCTGCGCGTACTGAATCAGTTGAAGCTCGAGTTGCTGCCTTAGAAGCTGGTGGATTTGAAGCTAAAGTGATAGATGTTGAGTCTTATGCTATTAGTAGAGGATATGATTTAACCTTAGCGCAGCTACCTAGTGATGCCGCAGATAAAATTATTGCAACGGTTGATTTAGGCGCCACCATGACTTTATTATCTGTCAGTGAGTCAGGAAATCATATTTATAGCCGTGACCAATTATTTGGTGGCGAACAATACACCCGTTCAATTGTTTCTTATTATAATAAGTCATTTGAAGAAGCTGAAATGGCAAAGCTTACAAATGATTTGGCACCCAATTATACCTTTGAGGTATTAGCTCCCTTTCATACTATTTTGGTACAACAAATTCGTCGTGCTATTCAAATGTTTTTAACCGCTAGCGGTAAAGAGAAAATTGACTACCTTGTCATCTCTGGTGGTAGTGCCTTAGTCGAAGGGGTTGAGCAACTGCTTACCGAAGAGCTTGGTATTCATACTGTCATTGCAAACCCATTTGCTGGCATGGAAATCTCAGATAATATTAATAAAGAAGAGCTGATTCATACAGCACCACGCTTTATGGTGGCCTCAGGCTTAGCATTAAGGAGTTTTGTCCCTTGGCATATATAAATTTATTACCATGGCGAGAAGAAGCTGAAAAAGCTAAACAGCGAGCGTTTTTCACCGCGTTAACTGCTGTCGCATTAAGCGCTTTTGCAGTGGTATTCATCGTGAATCAATTTTATCAAATGCGTGTTGATGGCCAGAATGACCGTAACCAGTTTTTGAAGAATGAAATTCAAGTGTTGGATTTGCGCATAGCAAAAATAAAGTCACTGAATGAAAAGAAAAAAGAGCTTGAAAAGCGTATTAGCGTTGTAGAGCAATTACAACGTAGCCGTAATGTTGGTACTAAAGTCTTGGATGAAATAGCAAAAATTGTACCTACAGGTATTTATTTAATTCGCCTAGAAAAACAAGATAATAGTTTAAAAATTACCGGTAAAAGTGAATCGAATAACCATTTAGCCAATATGATTCGAGAAATCGAGCGTTCAGACTTATTTGACGATGCTGTACTTGAATCAATTACTTCTAATGATGCTAGAAGTAAGTTGTTAAGTGATTTCAAAATGCGTATTCGTATTAAAGGTTTGACTAATAGCTCTGCAGCAAAAGGAGCGTCATAATGAGTTTTGATTCAACAGAATTTATGGAGCAATTTAGTGGCTTAGAGCTCGATAATATTGCTCAATGGCCAAAAGCTGCAAAAATTTTATTATCAATATTTACCGTCGTTTTGGTCTTAGGGCTTGGTTACGCATTAATGATTAGTAATCAACTTGATAGTTTAAAGAGGGTTACCGCAGAAGAGTTAACACTTAAACAACAATATGAAGCCAAATATCATGTTGCGGCTAATTTAGAACTCTTTGAGCAGCAAATGGTTGAAGCTGAATCAATGTTCGCTAATCAATTAAAAAGTTTGCCGGAAAGTCATGAAACTCCAGGTTTACTTGACGATATAACTTTTGTTGGTACAACTACAGGGCTTGATTTTGTCAAACTTAACTGGCAACCAGAGATTGAACAAGAAATTTATATTGAATTACCTATTGATATTGAAGTGGTAGGGACATATCACGATTTTGGTAAATTTGTTAGCCAGATTGCTGGCCTGCCAAGAATTGTGACACTGCATAACTTCGACATTAATCTAAAATCTGCAAGTTCAGGCGAATTGAAGTTGAAATTGCAAGCTAAAACTTATCGCTATCGAGAGGCTACAGAATAATGAAAAAATTAGCTTTACTCACTGCGTTGTTTTTAACAGGTTGTTTTAATGATACTAGTGACTTGAAAGTACATATTGCTAATGTTCAAGCAAATGTTAGTAATTCAATTGACCCTATGCCGACGGTTACAGTCTTTGATCACTTCGAGTACTCGACTCAAGCATTGAGAAGTCCTTTTGATGCACCAAAGCCTGAAGCTATACAAGAGAAAATTCAGCAAATGTCGGGGTGTTTAAGTCCTGACCCTCGCCGACGAAAGCAACCATTAGAAAAATTTTCATTAAGCGATTTGGTGATGCGTGGCACATTGGGGGAATTAGGGGTTACCTGGGCGTTAGTTGAAGCATCAGATAAAACTTTACATCGAATTGCTGTTGGCAGCTATGTAGGTTTATATCATGGGCAAATTACTGCGGTAAGTCAGGATAATGTGAAAGTATTAGAATTAATCCCAGATGGTGCTGGGTGCTGGGTGGAACGTGAAACTGTCGTTGCCATGACCGAGACAAGTGCAGAGGGGCAAGGGAAGTAATGTTGCTATTTAATCAAGTGAAAATTAAAAATATTATGACACATTGTAAAAAAATGAAGTTAATCACAACTATCTTTTTAAGCTTATTATCTACTTTTACGTGGGCAAGTGAGTTAACTGGAATTTCTTATAATACTATTCAAAATAGTGAAATAGAGCTGGTTTTTGAATTATCCGAAGATATTGTTATTCAACCACAGGTATCTACTTCAGTAGAGCCTGCTCAGGTAAAAATTACCTTTGATGCCGAACAATATAACGCTGAAATTAAAACAACCTTAGTTGAACATGCCAGTGTCAAAAATATTACCGTACAAAAATTGGCCGGTAAAGTGGTTGCGACAGTTAACTTAACTCAGTTATCTATATTTGATGTTAATCAAAACAACAATAAATTCACTTTAACATTGAATACTGGTCAAGTGAATAATGCTGTTACTCAACTGATCCCTTTAGGGCGTGGTTTTATCAACCAAGTTGAAAATATTGATTTTAAACGTGGTCAGCAAAATGAAGCACAACTTGTTGTTAAGTTAATTGATAGTAAGGTTGCTGTTGATGTTAGTGATAAACTTGGCAAACTTTACATTGAATTCCACAATACAGAAATTCCAGAAGATTATATTTATAAATTAGATGTAACCGATTTCGGTACACTCGTAACTGGCGTTGAAACGTTTAAAGAAGGGCGTAATGCACGTTTAGTGGTTGATATTAATGGTCCATTTGAGTTTAAACATCAGCAATTAAATGATGTATTTTCATTAACGGTATTTACTAAAGAAAAAGAAGTTGGCTATTTGGATAAAGAAGAAGACTTTACCGGTCGCGCTATCTCATTAAACTTTCAAGATATTTCTGTCCGTACAGTGTTACAAATCATTGCTGATTATAATGGCTTCAATTTAGTCACCAGTGATACTGTAGCAGGTAATATTACTTTAAGGCTTGATGGTGTTCCTTGGGATCAAGCGTTAGATATCATTTTAAGAGTTAAAGGCTTAGATAAACGCATGGAAGGCAATATCTTAATGGTTGCGCCAAGTGATGAATTAGCCGCTCGTGAAGCTCGTGATTTACAAGCGCTACAGCAAGTTGAAGAGCTTGCGCCATTATATTCAGAATATGTTCAAGTCAATTACGCTGTAGCGGCCGAGTTTGCTGCTTTAATTAAAAGTGAAGATAATAGTATATTGACCGATCGCGGCAGTGTCAGTGTTGATGAACGAACCAATACATTATTAATACGTGATACTGCTAATAGTATTGAGGACATTAAACGTATGGTTTCAGTGCTTGATATCCCAGTGCGTCAAGTGATCATTGAAGCGCGTATGGTAACGGTTAAGGATAACATCAATGAAGAGTTAGGCATTCGTTGGGGCGTTACTGATACTGATGGGGAATCGTCAACTTCAGGCTCTTTAGAAGGAGCTAATACTGCAGGTAATGGCACTGTACCATCGTTAAGTGACCGATTAAATGTCAACTTGCCAGCAGCTACACCAGCAGGCAGTATTGCTTTTCAAGTCGCACGATTGGCGGATGGTACTATTCTAGACCTCGAGCTAAGTGCGATGGAAAAAGAAAATAAAGGTGAAATAATTGCTAGTCCGCGTATTACGACGGCAAACCAGAAAGAAGCTTATATAGAGCAAGGTGTTGAAATTCCATACCAAGAAGCCGCTTCTAGTGGTGCTACATCGGTGCAGTTTAAGAAAGCGGTATTAAGTTTAACGGTTACACCGCATATTACTCCCGATGATCGTATTATTTTAGATTTGGTGGTAACACAAGATACTGTATCAAGCGTTACGAATGGCACTGCACCAGCAATTGATACCCAAAGAATTGGCACACAGGTCTTAGTTAATAATGGTGAAACGATTGTACTTGGTGGTATTTACCAGCAACAAATTATTAATTCAGTCACTAAGGTTCCCGTTTTAGGTGATATTCCTTATTTTGGTTGGATGTTTAGAAATAGTAATAACTTTAATGAGAAAAAAGAGCTACTAATTTTCGTGACTCCACGGATAGTTACCGAGCGATTTTAAGTTAATTTGCATGTAAGATGAGTGTTTTCATCTTACATGCTTGCAATTTGTACCCAACAATTGCGATAATTGCGCCCTTAAAATTTTCGAGGGGGGTTCCCTCTTACCTGTTCACGTAATAAATAAAACGAGTATTAATTAATCTAATGGCAGAAAAACGTAACATTTTCCTTGTGGGCCCTATGGGCGCAGGCAAAAGCACCATTGGTAGAGAATTGGCGGATAAGCTACATCTAGAGTTTTTCGATTCAGATCATGAAATCGAACGTCGTACTGGTGCAGATATCGCGTGGGTTTTTGATCTTGAAGGCGAAGAAGGCTTTCGTAAAAGAGAAGAGTCAGTAATTGAAGACTTGAGTGAAAGACAAGGAATTGTTTTAGCTACAGGTGGTGGATCTGTGATCAGCAGCCAAGTTCGCAATCGCTTATCAGCGCGTGGAATTGTTGTTTATCTTGAAACTACAATCGATAAGCAAGTTGCTCGTACCCAAAGAGATAGACGTCGTCCTCTTCTACAAACTGAAGAAGAACCAAGAACAGTACTTGAAAACTTAGCCGTTGAACGTAATCCGTTATATGAAGAAATTGCCGATGTTATCGTGCAAACGGATGATCAGAGCGCTAAAGTTGTCGCTAGTAAAATAGTCGAACGCTTGGACTTTTAAACGGCAACGTCATGACCACACTTCAGGTTGAGCTTGGAATACGTAGTTATCCAATCTACATAGACAGCGGACTATTATCAAATAGTGATCTGCTGTCTTCTCACATCCGCAGTAAACGTGTTTGTATTATCTCAAATGATATAGTATCCCCATTATATGCAGATGTAATAAAAAATAGTCTTGTAAACTTTGAAGTTGATGAGATTATTCTCCCTGATGGTGAAGCGGAAAAAAGCTTAGCTAATTTTGAGCGAATAATGTCTCATTTATTAGCCGGTAATCACGGCAGAGATACAACCTTGCTTGCACTTGGTGGCGGCGTTGTTGGCGACATAACAGGCTTTTCTGCTGCATGCTATCAACGCGGTATTGATTTTATTCAAGTTCCTACAACGGTTTTATCACAAGTAGACTCCTCGGTCGGTGGTAAAACTGCGGTTAATCACCCTTTAGGTAAGAATATGATTGGTGCGTTCTACCAACCTAAAGCGGTAATTATTGATATATCTACTTTATCAACCTTACCTGTTCGAGAGCTTAACGCTGGTATTGCGGAAGTCATTAAATACGGTATTTTAGGTGACGGTCAATTTTTTACTTGGCTAGAACAAAATGTTGATGGAATTAAGAACGGCAATAACGAAACCCTAGCGTATATGATAGAACGCTGCTGTCAGTGCAAAGCCGATATAGTTGCTGCTGATGAAACTGAAGCAGGGGTGCGTGCGTTATTAAACTTGGGACACACCTTTGGTCATGCCATTGAAGCAGACCAAGGCTATGGTAAATGGTTGCATGGCGAAGCCGTTTCTACTGGCATGGTACTTGCTGCTAAACTGGCAGTCGCAATGAATTTGCTTGAAGTGTCAGATCTTCGTCGTATTGAAGCGCTACTTTCTGCGTTTGACTTACCGTTAGTCGCGCCAGAAAATATGGGTTTTGAAGAGTTTATTTGTCATATGCGTCGTGATAAAAAGAATTTAGCTGGTAAGCTACGCTTTATTCTTCCGACAGCTATTGGTCAATCTGAAATTAACGATGATGTCACTGAGGAATTACTTCAACAAATTCTGTAATTTAAATCAGAATAGGTGAAGTATGTCTGCGTTAATGAATAGTATTGGCTTATCTGATGATAACACCAGTGTAACTAAAATTAGTGCTAATGCGCGTATCGATTATATCCTTCGCTTTTCTAAACAAGCGATATTGGTGATTGATGAAAGTGCAGAGCAAAGTGCTCAAATTACCAACCAGTTCATCTCGACAATTCCGGAACAACACAATGCCGCATATATTTCTTTATCGAATCAATTTAGTGATATACAAATTCGCTGTCGTATTATTGAACAACTATCTGCTGGGGAATTATTCGATCCTGAGGCTTCATTAGCCGTTAGCATTATTAATTTAGCCAAAAAACCTCAACAAGCGATCAGTATTGTTTTAGACAATAGCCAGCATTTATCATTACAAATTCTACATGAAGTTTCGCAACTTACAGCGATTGCCAAAAAAGCCAATTTGGTGATAAATGTGATCATGTTTGGTTCCCTGCAAACAGGCATTAAAGTACAAGCGAACAAAAACTTATTTCATAATAAACTGACCATGCTCTCAGCACAGTCTGGTCAACTAATTTCCGCTAATTCAACTATTTTCCAACGACCAAAAGTTAAGTGGTATAGCATTAAATTGAATAAATGGTTACTTTCAGCATTTGTATTATTATTTGGCTTAGCCGCGGTTGTTATTATGTTATTACAGCAAGATAGTTTTAACTTTACTCCGTTACCAAAAGTACAAAAAAATGATGAAACTACTTTAAATGCTGCACTTACTGAGCCTCAATATACCGTATTGAATAAGGAAGTTGATATTAACATTGCAGTCGCTAACCCTAGTGATATCTATAGTTCATTATTAGTTGATAAAATGCAAAAGAACGCAGTGCAATTAACAGCTGATCCCGCGCCCGCAACGCCTAATGATATTATGCTTGCTATGACATCATTGCCAGCACGGCACACAAGCTCTACTAACATTGACTCTGAAATAACAGTAGATATAGTTCAAGAGCAACAAACCACTGTAAATTCAACTAGTTCAACAGATGCTGCATTACTTAAAGAAACTTCGATAAAGTTAGCGGCTAATTACTACTTATCGCAAAAGTCTGGTTTTGTTATTCAAATTGCTGCTTTTGATGATATTGAGCTAGCTAATGACTATATGATGAGTTTGGCCAAAATTAACTCTCACGTCTATCAGCGCTTACTTAATAACAATACTAATTTTGTCATCACTAGCGCTATTTACGCTGACAAACTTTCGGCTAAACAAGCATTATTAGCCCTGCCTGAGTCAATTATTGCTCGTCAACCTTGGATTAAGACTCTCAAGCTAGTAAAACGCGAAATCAATGCATTTCAAGACTCCCAATAAAGATTAAATCAGGATACAATCCCCGCTTACTTTTCAGATGCTAAGTGTCTGATGTTGAATTTTTAGGTTTGTGGGTATCATGAAGAAAAAACATCGAGCTTTTTTAAAGTGGGCAGGCGGTAAATACGCTCTAAGCGATGTAATTAATACCATGTTACCTAAAGGCAATCGTCTTGTTGAACCTTTTGTTGGTGCCGGCTCAGTATTTTTAAATAGTGATTACGATGAGTACCTACTCAGCGATATCAATCAAGATTTAATTAATTTGTATCGTATTCTTCAGCGTACACCTGATAAATTTATTGCAGACGCACGCCGGTTGTTTTCACCTGAAAATAATCAATCTGAAAGTTATTACCAATTTCGTAAAGAATTCAACGCCAGTACCGATCCGTATTTTCGTTCTCTTATTTTTCTCTATATGAATCGCCATGGCTATAATGGCTTATGCCGGTATAATAAATCGGGCGGATACAATGTGCCATTTGGTAAGTATAAACGCCCATATTTCCCTGAAGCTGAGTTAAACTTCTTCGCCGAGAAAGCGAGCAAAGCCGTATTTATTTGTGATGGCTATCGTCAAACATTTGCCCATGCTAAATCTGGCGATGTTATTTATTGCGATCCGCCCTATGTACCATTAAGTAAAACCGCTAGTTTTACCAGTTATTCGGGAAATGGTTTTGGTCTAGATGAGCAAGCTGATTTAGCAAATGCTGCTGAAGAAGTGACAAATAAGCGCAATATATCGGTACTGATCAGTAATCACGATACGATTTGGACACGTAAAATATATGAGCATGCGAAAAAGCAGCGTTCAATAGAAGTGTCTAGAACGATTAGCCAAAAGGCTAATAAGCGCAATAAAGTGTCTGAACTACTGGTGCTATATTAAGTTACTTTTAATACGGTTAGCTTGGCATTACCAAAGAAACAATTGTTATTAATGCAGCGATAAAAAGTATCACTGCAATTAAACCAGCTACGATAAAATAACTAAACTTGCCTTGAGTAAAATCTCTTTCACGATTTTTATCACTTTGCACACCAAAAAAGGCTGCCCCTACACTTTTAAATGTCTCTTTAAAATTTTGTGAGCTCATAATCATCCTTAGTAAAAATATCGATTTTATAATTGTATATCAAACAAGGTATTTTATGAGTATGTTCTAATGAATAGTCTGAAGCAAGTGTCACTAATTTTCTATTTCAATTACAAATTATAGGTTGGCGCTTATCGTTATAATGATTATAGTGATGCTATAGAATTTAAGGACACCACAAACTGCTTTCGTCACGAGACTATTCGCCACAACTAAGTTTTTTTGGCAGTGAGATGGTAACTATTGATAGGTATAAATAACGGAACACATGTCGACATATTCAAAAGGTGATACCAATTTTACTGGGCAAGTTAAAGCATTGCTTAACAAAATTTATGGCAGTAGCCCGTTAAAAGACTCAGTATTAGAGCGAGCAATTGCTTATTATGAATTGCGTGACTTTACCCAGCTTAAATTGGACGACTTAGCGCGTAATATTGCGACACAGAAAGCTAAGTCTGATGATAAATCAGCAGTTAGAATAGTTAAACTTGAACGTGATCAAAAAGAGTATTACCGAGAACTTGCTTTTGAGCGCCATGAAAGATTTCAACATTTACATGCAATATGCTTAGAGATTTTAGAGTTATCTGAAGCCGAAAGTTTTGATGAGACCAACCGTAAATCTGCCAAACTTCTCGGCACCATACAGCTAATTTCACCTACCGAAGGTCAAAAAGTCGCGTTAACAAATGAAGTGAATAAGCCTTTATACAAAGGTATTTTGACGTTACGATTACTTGACCAATTATGCTTAGAAAAATTATTACCTAATGGCTATATCGATCAGATATTACAGCAAACAGATTCAGTCAATTACGAAAACCTTGCCACAGAAAATAATGAAGTTTATCAACGTTTTGTTGAACGTGTGAAAATACCATTATTAATGGCGGCAATTCTGCAAGATATCGGCACTTACCACCCTGACGCGCAAAACATAATTTTGGGTGGAAATGGCGAAAATGATCATTTTCGCACGCTGAAAGTAGAGGAGCGTAAGGCGTTATTGCAAATCAATTATCGTGAAACTGTGAAGTATCTAATTGATGGTATTGGCGCTCCCATGTATTTAGGCAACTCAAAGGCTGAAAGAGATAACTTTAATCAGGTTGAAGCAAATAAATTACTTTTTATTAAACACTTATTAAAGAGTAGCGTACAACCAAAACAGGGCTTAGGCAATTTACTAAAAGTGCCGCAAATATACGCTTCCATCGTACTTTCAACCAAAGAAAGCTATAACTACAAGTTGTTACCTAAGGTATATCAAGCACTATATCAAAATGCGGAACGGGGCATTTGTCGAAAAGATGTTGTTGATCTGCTTTATAAGATTACAGGCGCTTTCCCGCAAGGTTACGGTATTACGTTTATTCCAAGTGATATTGACGGTAATGTACGTTATGAATACGGTGTCGTTACGCAGCTTTACCCCGAAAATCCAACAGAGCCAGTATGTCGCTCTGCCACGAGGAACTTAGCCTTTATCGGTCATGGGCATGATGTTACGGTTATAAAAAACAGTAACTTGTATTATGTTGAAACTGCGAAAAAATTCTCTCGAATAAGTAAAGAAAGATTGAATGAAATTCTTGAGTTATTATCGTCAAACTATCAAGAAAGGCAAAGTTTAGATTTACTGCCTAGGTGCTGGCAGCCTACTGAATATTTTTCGACAAAAAACCATCAGAAACTGTGGAATCGATCACAGTAGTATTCATTATTGCATGGCTATACTCAACCTCCAGCAATAATGAATACAGTCAGTTAAAAACAATAATGCTGAATAAGCCCAATGAGTAGTTGCTCAGTTTTTGCTATTTCACTATGCGCCAAATATTCGTTGGGTTGGTGTGCTTGGTCGATGGAGCCAGGTCCCATTACTATGGTTTGACAGCCTAGTTGTTGTACAAAGGGCGCTTCAGTTGCGTAGTTCACTGCGCAGCATTGATGACCGGAAAATTTCTCAGCGGTAATCACTAATTCACTATCGCAATTTTGCTGAAAACTCGGTGAGCTTGGATCAAGCTCTGCAATGCTCAACCTACCCGGATATTTTTCAGCAATTGGCGCTAATATTTCTGCTAGCCAAGCGACTAGCTCGTCATCTTTCATTCCTGGTAATGAGCGCATATCAAGGTCTAACTCACAATGGCCACAAATTCTATTGGCATTGTCGCCACCATGAATAGCGCCTAAGTTCAGCGTAGGTGTTTGTACATCAAAAGCGTCGTTATTATAGCTTTGTGCTAACTGTTCTTTTAGCTTAAACAATTGGCTAATCACCTGATGCATGACTTCGATAGCGTTGACACCATTGTCTGGCTTACTAGAATGCCCAGCTTGTCCTTTAATGGTTATTTTATGTGACATATGGCCCTTATGCATAACCACAGGGACTAAGTTAGTTGGCTCACCAATAATGGCAACATCAGGTTTTATTAATTCACTGTTGGCAAAAAATCGTGCGCCAGCCATGGTTGTTTCTTCATCAGCGGTCGCTAAAACATACAGTGGCTTTTTAAGCGAGGATAGATCAATTTGCTGACAAGCTTGCAGAATGAAGGCGAAGAACCCTTTCATATCGCAGCTACCTAAGCCAAATAACTTGTTGTCTTTATCGGTAACTTTCATTGGATCGGATACCCAACGGTTTTCATCAAAAGGTACAGTATCACTATGGCCTGCTAGCAGCAGCCCGCCATCGCCGGAGCCTAATTTTGCTAATAAGTTGTATTTACCTGTGGTGTTTGGCACCACTTGAATAGTGATGTCAAAGCCTAAGGTTTCAAACCATGCCGCTAAAAGGTTAATCACGCTCTGGTTACTCTGATCCCAACTTGCTTGTGATGAACTGATACTAGGCAGGGCAATTAGCTGACTAAACGCCTGAGAGAAATTGGGTAAACTTTTGTTGAGTTTTTGCATTGAAATAAGAACCTAAAAATAATATTGGGTACTTATGCTGAATAATTGCATAAGTAGATATATAATGATACTTTAGCCACACAATGTAAATAGCCTAATTAAAGCACACTATGAAAAAGTTTGTAATGTATTCAAATAGCCGACGACGATAGTATTAATAATAGGCCTTGTAAGGTTTTATTTTAACGATATGTAACAATAATTGCTGTTTATATCCTTAAAATAAAGAGAAGAAGTTGAATAGAATTGCAAATTTACCGTATTGATAATTACGTTAAACGTAAATTCTAATCGTCATCAACGTTTTAGTCATAAAGTATGGTAAATAAATGAACGTCGTAGTTATAGGTGCAAGTGGTTATGTCGGAGCTGAGTTAATTGGCTTATTGACACAACATGATAAAATTTTTCTGCAACATTTGTTGGTATCAGAAAATAGTGATTCTAGTGGTAAAACTTTTGCGGAATTACATGCTCGCTGGCAGGGGATATGTGAAGTACCCCTGCATTCTTTTTCCCAACAATGGTTTGACCAACATATCAATATCGACAACCACGGTGTTGATGCGGTATTTTTTGCGACCCCTCATGAATATAGTGCTCAATGGGCACAAGCATTTATCGATGCCAATATTAAGGTGTTTGATCTCTCTGGTGGCTTTCGTTTAAAAGACGCAAAGCAATACCCAATTCACTACGGTTTTGAACATCAATCATTAACGGCATTACAACAAGCACAATATGGCTTGGCAGAATGGCAAGCAGAAGAAATTGCCGATAGTGACTTAATTGCGGTTCCAGGCTGTTATCCAACCGCGAGTTTATTAGCGCTAAAACCGATAACTAGTAATCTCCTGCATGTTGAAAATTCATTAATTGTCGTTAATGGCGTTAGTGGTGTTAGTGGTGCGGGTAGAAGAGCTGCGCTAGCGACTAGTTTTTATGAAGTCAGCTTAACTCCCTACAATATTCTTCAGCATAGACATCAACCTGAAATTAGTCAGGAAGCCAATGCCGAGGTTATCTTTAATCCCCACTTAGCACCTTATAAACGTGGCTTGCTAGTTACGATAACTTTGCAATTAAAAGCAGATGTGAGCGCGGAGCAAATTGATAATGTATTTACTCAAGCATATCAAGATAAACCCTTAGTAAGATTAGTCAGTGCTTGGCCAAAAATTGACAACGTAGCTTACACCCCGTTTGCCGATATTCATTGGCAAGTTGATGAAGAAAAACACGTGGTTGTGGTGAGTTGTGCCATTGATAATTTATTAAAAGGTGCGGCTTCACAAGCGTTGCAGTGTGCCAACATCAGTTTAGGCTTACCGAGTGAATATAGTTTGCTCGCTCAAGGTGGTAGCTTATGAAAAAGCCAATGGTAATAAAAATTGGTGGTGCTATTTTAGATGGTTACAACCAAGGTAAAGTGGCGGCATTAAATGCTTTGCTAACGGTAATTTCTAACTTAAAAAATCAACCGGTCGTGCTCGTACATGGTGGTGGTTGTGTGGTTGATGAAATGCTGGCACAAGCGGGCTTTAGCACAGAGAAAAAACAAGGTTTACGTGTTACGCCTAAAGCACAAATGCCGATTATTAGTGGTGCACTTGCTGGCAGCGTTAATAAAGCGATTGTAGCGAGTGCTGCAAGCTTAAATCTATCGGCTGTGGGCTTATCACTCACCGATGGTGAGATGGTCAAGTGCCAGTTAAGTCCATTGCAATTAGGGCAAGTTGGTGAGCCTCAACCCTATAACAGTGCTTTGCTAGATACTTTATTGAAAGCCAACTTCTTACCTATTGTTTCCTCTATTGGTGCCTTAAGTAATGGTGAGTTAGTCAATGTGAATGCTGACGATGCTGCTGTTGCTATTTGCCAATTACTGAATGCTGAATTACTACTGCTAACGGATGTTAACGGTGTTAAAGATGCGAATGGTGAATACTTAGCCACGTTGAATAACAAGCAAGCTGAAGAATTGATCCAAGCAGGTGTGATTGCTGGTGGCATGACAGCAAAAGTAAATGCGGCTTTACACGCGGCGAATAAGTTACGACGAAGTATCGCGGTTGCCAGTTGGCAATCGCCAGAGCAAATCGTTGATTTGCTAAACGGTGGCAATATTGGCACCTGCATACAACCTAATGGTTGTTAAAAATTACTTTGTAAACTAAATTTCGCACAGGAAAAACCATGAACTCATTAAATAATTTACAGCACTTTCTCGCTGATGATCAGTTAAACAAGCAACAAATATTAGCCCTAATTACCTTAGCAATTGATATTAAGAAGCAACCTGAAAAATACAGTCAAGCCTTGACTGGAAAGTCAGTGGCGATGATTTTCGAAAAACCTTCATTAAGAACACATGTTAGTTTCGACATGGGGATTAGTAAATTAGGCGGGCACGCGCTGTATTTAGGTCAACAAAATGGCAAGTTGGGCGAACGTGAAAGGGTTAGTGATTATGCTAAAAACCTTTCTTGCTACGCTGACGCCATTGTTGCTCGTGTTTTCGAAAACAGTGCAATAGAAGGTTTAGCTCAACACGCGAGTGTGCCGGTGCTAAACGCCCTTTGTGATTTGTATCATCCATGTCAGGCACTGGCTGACTTTGTTACTTTAGCTGAAAACTTCTCCGATCTTTCACAAGTGAAATTGGCTTATGTTGGCGACGCTAACAATGTCTCGAACTCATTAATGTTAATGGCAGCAACCTTAGGTGTTGACTTTACTTTGGTGTGCCCAGAAGCACATGGCCCAAGCGATGATATGTTAATGAAAACTCAAGCGTTAGCTAAAAATAGTGGTTCGGCATTTACCTTCACTACAGATATTAATGCTATCGGTCAGCAAGATGCTATCTATACTGATACTTGGGTGTCAATGGGTGATGAAGACCCAAGTAAAAAGGCGGCAATATTAGCAACATTTGCTGATTACCAAGTGAATCATGAATTAATGGCAAAAGCAGGCGCTAGCATTGTGATGCACTGTCAGCCGGCTCACCTTGAAGAAGAAATTACCACGAAATTGTTCGACAGCGAAATGTCAGTGGTTTTTCAATCAGCGGAAAATCGTATGTGGGCACAAAATGCCATTTTAGTGACGCTTTTAGGCGACTAGAAAGTAGTTAGTAAGTAAAAGTGCAGACATTTTAGAGACTATTACCAATTTAGCGATAACCATTTATCGTTAAGTAAATTAAAGAATTTTGTTAAGGAATAAATCATGGCTTTAGCGGCAAAGAAAAACATTAAAAAAGTAGTATTGGCATATTCAGGTGGATTAGACACGTCAGCAATCATTCCGTGGTTAAAAGAAAATTATGACAATTGCGAAGTTATCGCATTTTGTGCTGATGTTGGCCAAGGTGAAGAAGAGCTAGAAGGCATTAAAGAAAAGGCCATCGCTTCGGGTGCGTCAGAATGTTACGTTGCTGACCTAAAAGAAGAATACGTTAAAGACTATATTTACCCGATTTTAAAAACAGGTGCGGTATATGAAGGTCAGTACTTACTTGGCACCTCAATGGCACGACCAATTATTGCTAAAGCGCATATTGAAATTGCCCTGAAAGTCGGTGCGGATGCTGTTTGTCATGGTTGTACTGGTAAAGGTAACGACCAAGTGCGTTTTGAGTCTTGTTTTGCCGCATTAGCGCCAGAGCTAACGGTTATTGCGCCATGGCGTGAATGGGACATGGTATCTCGTGAAGATTTATTAGATTACTTGGCTGAGCGCAATGTGCCATGTTCAGCGTCGTTAACCAAAATTTATAGCCGTGACGCCAACGCTTGGCATATTTCTCACGAAGGTGGCGAGCTAGAAGACCCATGGTGTGAACCTTCAAAAGAAGTGTGGACCATGACTGTAGATCCTATGGATGCTCCCGATGTTGCTGAAAAAGTGCAGCTAAGCTTTGTTGAAGGTGAGTTAGTTGCTATCGATGGTAAGGACTTCTCTGAAAATGGAGCAGGCGCTTATGAAGCGTTAATGTACCTTAACGATAGAGCCGCTGCACATGGTGTTGGTCGTATTGATATTGTTGAAAACCGTTTAGTCGGCATGAAGTCACGTGGTTGTTATGAAACCCCAGGTGGTACTGTATTAATGGCAGCTTACAAAGGCTTAGAGACATTAATTCTCGATAAAGAATCATTAAAGTATCGTGAATCAGTGGGGCTTGAGTTCTCTCATGTTATTTATGATGGCCGTTGGTTTACGCCACTTGCTAAAGCTCAATTAGCATCTGCGGCATCTTTCGCTGAAAAAGTTACCGGTGATGTGGTTGTGAAGCTTTACAAAGGTATGGCGCAGGTTATTCAACGTCGTTCACCAAACAGCTTGTATTCGGAAGAGTTTGCTACCTTTGGTGCTGATGATGTTTACGACCAAAAGCATGCGGAAGGTTTCATTCGTTTGTTCAGTCTTTCAAGCAGAATTACTGCACTCTCACAGTCAGACAATAAGGAGAATTAGTCATGGCTTTATGGGGGGGAAGGTTTAAAGGGCAACCAAGTTTACAGTTTAAAAAATTCAACGATTCACTACCTGTTGATTACCGCATGGCAGTGCAAGATATCGTTGGCTCAATTGCCTGGGCGGGTGCAATACACTCGGTTGGCATCATTAATGATAATGAATTGCTTGAATTAACGGCGGCATTAAATGAGTTAAAAGTTTCTGTTGAAGAAAACCCACAGCAAATTTTAGGCTCTGATGCTGAAGATATTCACAGTTGGGTTGAAATTGCACTAATCGAAAAAACCGGTGATTTAGGTAAAAAACTTCACACAGGCCGTAGTCGTAATGACCAAGTCGCGACAGACTTAAAGCTTTGGTGTAAAGAAACCGGCGGTGAATTGTTATTTGCCTTAGTGAATTTACAGCAAGCCATGATGAATTTGGCAGAACGCGAAAAAGATACGGTATTACCGGGTTATACCCATTTGCAACGCGCTCAACCTATTACCTTTGGTCACTGGTGTTTAGCGTACGTTGAAATGTTTAACCGTGATATTGGGCGTTTAAAAGATGCCTTGTACCGTTTAGATGTTTCACCATTAGGCTCAGGCGCTTTAGCGGGTACCGCTTACCCAATTGATAGAAATCATTTAGCACAGAATTTGGGCTTTAGAACCGCAACACTAAATAGTTTAGATGCAGTATCTGATAGAGATCACGTGATTGAATTACTGGCATCGGCGAGTATTTCTATGATGCATTTATCTCGTTTTGCCGAAGATTTAATTTTCTACAATTCGGGTGAAGCAGGTTTTGTTGAAATGAGCGATTTAGTTAGCTCAGGTTCTTCATTAATGCCACAAAAGAAAAACCCTGATGCTTGTGAATTAATTCGGGGTAAAGCCGGGCGTGTTTTTGGCTCGCTTACTGGCATGCTAACCACCATGAAAGCTCTAGCTCTTGCTTACAACAAAGATATGCAAGAAGACAAAGAAGGTCTTTTTGATGCCTTAGATACATGGCAAGAATGTATGGAAATGGCAGTATTGGTAGCTGATGGTTTGAAAGTAAATCGTTCACGCACCTTAGCCGCAGCGCAGCAAGGGTATTCGAATGCTACGGAATTAGCTGATTATCTAGTCAGTAAAGATATTCCATTTAGAGAAGCGCATCACATTGTTGGTGAAGTCGTGCTTGCGGCTATTGATAAAGGTTTACCGTTAGAAGATTTAACACTAACGCAATTACAAGAGTACAGCGACAAAATTGGCCAAGATGTTTATCAACATCTATCAATTGAATCGACATTGGATAAACGTGAAGCACTTGGCGGCACATCACGTGGTCAAGTTGAGCAAGCGTTAGCGAGTATTCAGTCAGGTGAAAGTGAAATTCTTAATGAGAATGTTGTTGGCGCGCCAGGTAAACAACAAACTCAAGTGGCGTTAAAGCAAGTTAAACAGCGCTTAAATGCACAAAAAGCAGCGGCAATGTCGGTACGTCGAGCTAAAATGTCAGATGTTGATAGCATTTATCAGTTAACGGCTTTTTGGGCCGAAAAAGGTGAAATACTGCCTCGAACACGTGACAATATTATTCACGATATTCAAAATTTTGTTGTTGCTGAAATTGACGGCAAAGTGGTTGGCTCAGCGTCGTTATATATTTATCAAACTAGCTTGGCTGAAATTCGTTCAATCGTGATTGAAGAAAGTGCTCATAAACAAGGTCAGGGTGAAGCTTTAGTGCAGTACTTACTTGAATTTGCACATCAAATGGAGCTACAGCAAATTATTGTACTGACCTATATTCCGCAGTATTTTGCCAAATTAGGTTTTACTTTAATTGAGAAAAGTTCGTTAGCTGACAATATTATTGAAGATAGCGAACCAAGTCCACATAAAGACCCTGCCGATGAAGTCGCGATGGAATATATTGTTCAACGCTGAGCCCATTCAGTTCAGTATGAAAATGATTTATAGAGTAAGTAGTAGTTAGATAATATGAACAGTAACGAAAATAACGTTAAGTGGTTTAGAAACGCCGCGCCATACATTAATGCTCATAGAGGTAAAACTTTTGTGCTGATGTTTGGCGGTGATGCAGTCGAGCACCCGAATTTTGCCAATATCATACATGATATTGCTTTACTCAGAAGTCTTGGGGTTAAACTCGTGCTAATTCATGGTGCTCGCCCGCAAGTGGAAAAGCGCTTGAAAGCGCAAAGTATTACTCCACAAATAGAACAAAACTTACGAATTACTGATGCTGAAACTTTGCTAACGGTAAAAGATGCCACAGGCTCATTACGTATTCATATTGAAGCACTACTAACCATGGGCTTGGTAAACTCACCAATGCATGGCGCGCAAATTCGCGTTAGCACTGGCAACTTTGTTATCGCCAAGCCGATAGGTGTCCGAGACGGTATTGATTTTAAACATACCGGCCGCGTGCGTCGTATTGATGCTGAAGGGATAAAAACCCAATTAGATTTTGGCTCTATTGTCTTGTTGTCTCCTGTTGGCTATTCATCAACAGGTGAGGTGTTTAACTTAGCATTAGAAGATGTAGCAGCAAAAACCGCGATTGCCCTAAAAGCTGACAAGTTAATTACCTTAACAAAGCAATCAGGTTTACTTGATCAACAAGGTGAGTTGATCCGTAGTTGTGGTGTCGCTACGGTAACAAGTTTACTTGATGAACAAAAAGATTATGTTGGTCAGTTATTACTGCAGGCGATAATTCAAAGCGCTAAACAAGGGGTAGAACGTTGTCATTGTGTCAGTTATGCCAGTGATAGTGCGTTACTACAAGAATTATTTACCCGAGATGGCGCTGGCACCTTGATTGCAAAAGATCATCATGAACAATTATCTGCCGCAAATATTGATGATGTTGGTGGTATTTTAGAGCTAATTGCACCATTGGAGGAAGAAGGTGTGTTAGTTAAGCGCTCACGCGAATTACTGGAAGTTGAAATTGACCGTTTCACCGTAATAAAAAAAGAAGATGTTATTATCGCCTGTGCCGCATTATATCCATATCCAGAAGCAAATACTGGCGAAATAGCCTGCTTAGTTATTCATCCTGACTATCGTGGCGGTAATCGAGGTATTCGTTTGATACTGGCGTTGGAGCAAGCGGCAAAAAGACAAAAACTTTCGTCAATTTTCGTGCTCACTACGGTCAGTGCTCATTGGTTTATTGAGCAAGGCTACACTGAACAAGCGATTGATAAACTGCCAGAAGGCAAGCAGAAAATGTATAACATACAGCGAAAGTCTAAAGCGTTTACGAAAAACATCTAGTTTCAATAGTAGTAATAACAATTTATACAATTTGAGAGGAGTTATTTGGTAACAAATAGCTTCTTTTTTATTTAAGTCAAAAATTACTTATAACAAATATATAACAAAGGATTTTAAAGAAATCCTTTTTTGTGCATACTGGTAGTTAGTATATCTCTAATTATAAGAATAATAGGCAAATGTTGGCTATGAAGCTTCCTCTGTATTCAGGTAATAATTCTTTTCTATTGACGTCTTTATTGTTGGCGTGCGGCTGTCTAAGCTCGCCGGTATTTGCTGAATCTGAAAAAAAACTAGATTTTAAGCTATCCGCTGATGCTGGCTATATCGATAATTTTTTATATCAAACTCGAAATGAGCAAGGTACTGCATTCTATAATCTTTCCTCAGCGCTCGACTTAGAAGTTAAAAATAATCAATCTGCCTTTAATATTGATGGGACAATAGATTCATTTATCTTTCAAGACTTCGACGATGATAACCATACCGACTTCACCCTGAAACCAACTTACCAGTATAAGTTTGCACAAAATCAACGTCTTTATATGTCAGGGCTATGGCAGAATCAATATGCTTATCGAGGTACCGGTTTATCGTTAGGTGAGGCGAATGCATTAACTGAGGGTGACAAAAAAGCAATTAAAGGTGCCGGAGTTGGGTTTGAATACGGAAACGATGATTCGCAAGGCAAGTTAAACGTTGAAGTTAATTATAATGAAAGTGAATTTACCACGCGAAGAGCATTGACCAATCAACTAGATAGCGAAGTTACCCATATAAAGTCGAGTTTTGACTACTTGCTTTCTGGGAAGACTTATTTGGCCTTTGATGTTGGTTATCAAATGATTGAATTTCCAAATGCTACTCTTTCTAATCGCGACAGTTTAACTGGTTTAGTCGGTGTAAAATGGCAAACGACAGTTATAAGTGAGTTAAGCTTTCTTGTCGGTTACCAGAACCTTGAGTTTGAAAACAATAGCGATGCAGATGATGATGCGTTCAAATGGCGATTTGATTACACTTGGCGTCCGTCTGATTTTACCACGGTACATGCGGTATCTAATCGTAAGTTTGATGAAAGTAACCGGTTGACAAATAGTTATCGTTTAGCAGAAAACTACCAAGTTGATATTGCCCATGCCTTTACCGATAGCTTTAATGTTTTTGTTGCTGTTAGTCTAAATCGTGATCGCTTTATTAGGCCCGAAAGCCAGCAAGATGAGAACTATCTCTCATCAAAAATTGTGCTAAATTATCAACGTAGTGAAAGAGTTAACTATCATCTTCGCTACCAACATAAGTCATTAGATGCAAATTATGCTGATATTGACTATCAATATAATAGTCTAACCTTGGGTATGACAATTCATTTGTAGCTAGCTCCTTAATAACCGCCTAATTTTTAAGGTTATTGATTAAGTGATATTTATCACATAATCAATAACACTTAACTATTAATATTCAAATTCTTATAGGTAATTTGTACGATATTTGGAGCATTAAAAACTAAGTAGAATTAGCAATTAGTAAGTAAAATTAGTATTTAACTAATAGAAGATGTTACTATTTGTAACTCAGTTGGGTGAAAAGTATGCGATTTTTGAATTTTTTGATATTTTTACTGTTGCTGTTTTGTGGTCAAGCAGCGGCAAGTGATTATAGTTTAGGTGCCGGAGATCAAGTAGAAATAGTCGTTTACGGTGAAGCAGATTTAACAACCCGAGTAAAAATAGATAAATCGGGAATGGTTTCATTCCCATTTTTAGATGATATTCAGGTACTTGGCCTATCGAGTAAAGCGCTTGAGAAGAAAATTGCAGATGGTTTACGTGGTGATTATCTTATTGATCCGCAAGTAGCTGTTTCGATTGTGATATACAGACCATTTTTTATTCACGGACAAGTAAAGCGCCCCGGCGGTTACCCCTTTCAGGAAGATTTAACACTGGATAAAGCCATTGCGATAGCGGGTGGTTTAGCAGCGAGAGCGTCAAAATCGGACTGGAAAGTTACTCGAGTTATTGATGGAGTAAAGCAGACATTTTCAGTAAATGTTGCGAGTTCGATTTTGCCTGACGATATTATTGAGATAGAGCAAAGTTTTTTTTGAACACAACAGATAATGAAAACCTTACCTTTGTTAATGACGAAGTCGCGTTAAAAGAAATTTTAACGCCGCTTTGGGCTCGACGCTGGAAAATCATTTTCTTTACTTTACTTATTTCTTTCTTAGTCGCTTTTTATATTTCTTTACTTAAACCTTCTTACAAAGCAACGGCAATATTACAAATAGGTAATAATAAGCCTGCCAATACTCTATCAATTGATGATGCTTTTAATGAATCCAATGCCAGTAAAGAGCAAATTCAAACTCAATACGAATTATTACGTTCACGAAAGTTTGCTGAACGAGTCATATCGCAATTAAACCTTGTACAGCATAGTGAGTTTAATGATGGTAAATATAATAATAAAATTTCATTTTTTACTAAGATTGGACAACGTGAGCATGAACCATCGGTACGTGAAATTGTTGCGAGTTTTCTAAGTCGACTTAACATAAGCCCAATTTCAGGCACTGAGTTGGTTAAAATTACTTTTACTTCATATTCGCCTAAGTTATCTCAAAAAGTGGCTAACCAAGTTGGCATTACTTATTTGCAATATCAAGACGAAATACATAGTGCGTCAAAAGAAACTACCTCTCAATGGTTAGTTGATCAACTTGAAGAGTTAGGTAAAAAGCTTGAACTTTCAGAGCAATCATTACAAGAATACCGTGAAAAAGAAGGGATAGTTGATATTCAGGGCATTGTTGGCTTAGTTGGTGGGCAGTTATCAGAGTTAACTTCAGAAGCATTAAAAGCAGCTAAATTGAAAGATGATTTAGGTGTTACGTATCAAGAAATTCAAAAAAATCGTTTAGATGCTGAGAAATTAATACAAATGCAGGAAGTAAATAGTCAATCGGCATTTGTCTTATTAAAACGCAATGAAGAAAAAGTTGAACGTAAACTTAATGAACTATCTCAACGTTATGGGCCTAAACACCCCAAGAGAATTGCCGCTCAATCGGAGCTAGATTCATTGGATAATCGTATTCAATCAAAGATTTTAGCTATTGTTTCATCTGTTGAGAAAGATTATTACAACGCAGTAGAGAAAGTTAACGCCACAGAGCAACGATTAATAGAAGCGAAGAAAGACTATATACGTTTAAGCCGTTTGCAAAATAAATTTTCGCAGCTTAATCGAGAAGTTGAAACCAATAAAGAGCTTTATAATAACTACTTGGTACGTTTAAAAGAAGCGGATGCAATGGGGAACTATAAAGCTAACTTTTATGTTCGCTTTATTGATAAAGCTGAAATCCCTAAATCGCCATTCGCACCAAAAAAATCTTTAGCGGTCATTATCAGTTTTGTTTTAGCGTTAGCATTTATCTCAATTATTATTATTATGCGCGAATTATTGATGGATACGCTAAATTCTCGCCGTAAATTGGATAACTTTAATGAAGCGCCAATATTGGCTGTTTTACCAAAAATTAAAGCTAGTTCAAGTGATAAAAAAGAAGACGCTTACATTTCTGATAACCGTTTTACTGAATCAATTCGAACATTACGTACCGCACTACTATTTAATAATGAGAAAACGCCGCCGAAAGTTATAGCGATTACATCGTCGGTACCAAATGAAGGTAAGTCTACCGTTGCACTGCATCTTGCTCGTTCATTTAGCGAAATGGAAAAAGTGTTATTGATTGAAGCGGATATGCGTCATCCCACAATAGCTAAAAATATGAATTTGAACCAACATCGTCCAGGGCTTTCAAATTTATTAGCAAAAACTCACCAAATTAACGAATGTATTATTCGAGACAAAAATGTCAAATTAGATATTTTAACCTCGGGGATTTCGCCAGCAAACCCATTAGCTTTTTTATCAATGAAACGTTTCAATATGTTGATTAAAGTGTTTGGCAACTTCTACGACCGTATAATTATTGAAACACCGCCGGTTAATGCAGTTAGTGATGCGGTTATTATATCTAAGCTAGTTGAAAGTGTTTTGTATGTTGTACACGGGAATAAAACCAAAAGAGATCAAATTTCTTCCGGTTTACGCATGTTAAAACAAGTTAATGCTCCAATAGAAGGTGTTGTTATTAACCACAGTGAAAATATTGATACCGATAAGTATCAAAATAAATATTATAATGACCGTAGTAATATTATTAAGCTGGCGGCAAGAAAACGCGGTTAATAATTGTTGCTATGGTTTATGCAGTTGCCATTATTGCGTACAATAGTAAAAACCTTCTAATTCCTTTGTTATGAAAATACGCAACCACTTCTCATTAAAAACATTTAATAGTTTTAATATTCAAGCTATTACTTCACAGATACTATTCCCAACAAATATTGCCGAATTAACTAAAATTGCTACTAAACATTTAAGTAGTTTTTATGTTCTAGGAGAGGGCAGTAATACACTTTTCTGTGAAGATGAAGCTCCTATTATTGTAAAACCTTGTTTCAAAGGCATTGAAGTTAATGAAGATGATAGTTATTTTTATGTCAAAGTAGCATGTGCTGAAAATTGGCATGAATTCGTGAAATTTTGTGTTAAAAATGAAATGTATGGTATTGAGAACCTTGCACTAATACCTGGTAGTGTCGGTGCGGCTCCAGTGCAAAATATTGGTGCTTACGGTGTAGAAGTCGGTGATTTTATTGACCGTGTTTCTTGGTTTGATTTTAACAAGCAAGAATTGATCGAATATAGCCAAGCTCAATGTAAATTCTCTTATCGAGAAAGTATTTTCAAACAAAAGCTAAAAGGTGCGGGGGTTATCACCCACGTACATTTTAAATTCCCTAAAAACTGGCAACCAGTAATCAGCTACCAAGGTTTGAATAATTTTAATTCACCCGTTTCAGCTCAAGATATAATGCTGAAAGTTATCGAGTTGCGCCAAAGTAAATTACCTGATCCAAAAGTGTTAGCAAATGCGGGCAGTTTCTTCAAAAATCCTCTCGTGACAAATGCCCGCTTTGGTCTATTGAAGAGCCAATACCCTGAAATACCCTTTTATCCACAAAATAATGGTGAAGTAAAATTGGCTGCCGGTTGGTTGATAGAACAAGCTGGCTTAAAAGGGTATAGGCAAGGTGATGTCGGTGTACATGAAAAACAAGCACTAGTATTAATCAACTATGGCGAATCGACAGGGCAAGATATTGTAAAATTAGCACAACATATTCAAAAGGAAGTGAAAATGCAATTTGGTATTGAGCTAGTAACCGAAGTCAGCTTTATTGGTCATCAAGGTGAATTTGATAATGTAAGTGCAGGGAATAGTTAATGAAAGCTATAAGAGAGACATTGATTCAAAAACTGGTGAAGGGTGAATTTTTATCGGGTCAGGCTCTAGGTGATGAACTAGGGGTGAGTCGCGCCGCTATCTCTAAACACATCGCTGCATTGCAAGATATGGGTTTTGATATTTTTAGTGTTACAGGCAAGGGCTATCGTTTGGCTGAGCCCATTGAATTGTTAAGTGAAGAGAAAATAGCTTCCCATATAGAGCCGAGTAATATTGTCGCTAAAGTTGAAGTGCACAATGTTATAGACTCGACTAATAGTTATTTAATGCGCCGTTTACCAAATCAGAATACCCCAGGACAAGTGTGTATTGCTGAGTATCAAAGTGCGGGTCGAGGGCGTAGAGGTCGACAATGGATTTCTCCATTTGGTTCGCACATATATATGTCAATGTACTGGTCGTTAGAACAAGGCATGTCATCAGCTATGGGCTTGAGTGTTGTTGCTGCGTTGGCGGTAAGCGATGCTATAAAAACGCTTTATAAAACTGATGTTGAATTAAAGTGGCCAAACGACATTTATTTCAAAGGTGTAAAACTCGCAGGCATATTAATTGATCTTGAAGGTCAAGCGATGGAGCCTTGCCACTGTGTCATTGGTGTTGGTTTAAATATCAATATGCCAGCTAAAAGTGCCGAACTTGTCGACCAGCCATGGACTGATTTATCAAGTGCTATTGGTGTAGAAATTGATAGAAATATTCTAGCAGCGAGTATTATCAGTGCATTAATAAAACGGCTCGAAGTACATAGTGAAACAGGCATCAATACTATGGTTGCCCAATGGCATGAACATGACGTTTACTTTAATAAGGCAGTATCTTTAATTACAGGAGACAAAGTTAGGCGTGGTATTTGCCGCGGTATTAATGCTCAAGGTGCATTGTTATTGGAAGTTAATGGCAAAGTTAGCCCAGTTTATGGTGGAGAAGTGAGTTTACGGGGTGGGTTATGAGGCTACTTGTTGATATTGGTAATACTCAAATAAAATACGTATTACAGCGAGAAAACACGACTCAGTTGTTTAGTGATGTAACTTACCGTGATTATCATGAATTTACAGAAGAGCTTGCCTGCAATGTATTTTCTAACGTTGCCAGCGTAATTGTTGCTAACGTACAAGGCAACGAAATACTAACCAAAATAGAGTCTTGGGCATTACAGCAAAATATCAAGTTTTTACAGGTGCATAGTCAAAAACAAGCCTTCGGTATTTCCTCAAGTTATCAACAGCCTACTCGCTTAGGTGTTGACCGATGGTTGGCTTTGGTAGCAGCACACCAGCTTTATCCAAATCAAAATGTACTTATTATTGATGCGGGCACCGCAACAACCGTTGATTTACTTGCGGCAGATGGCGAGCATCGTGGTGGTTGGATCATGCCAGGTGTACAAACCATGTTTGATAGTTTACTAAGTAATACTCAAAAAATTATCGCCGAGCCAATCAAGACTGTGATTGTATCGTTTGGTGTTAACAGCTCTGAATGTTTAAATTATGGCGTTTGGGCGATGACTATTGGCTCAGTGAAAGAGGCAATTTTTCAGGCTAATGAACTACTAAGACTTGATAAAGTGATAGTAACCGGTGGCAATGGTGAGCAAATAGCAAATTTTATACCTGATAGTTGTGAATTAATCCCTGAGCTGTTATTTCACGGCTTAAGCTGCTTCCGAGCAAGTTAACAAAGTGTTTTACGCGCAATAAAATCGGGAATGTGAATAAAAAACCATCAAACAAATAAAAACATGGTTTTTTTTTCATTTTCCTGTTGCATGCATGAAAACATTACTCTAGAATTCGCACCACTTAATGTAGTGCCGACTTAGCTCAGTTGGTAGAGCAACTGACTTGTAATCAGTAGGTCGCCAGTTCGATTCCGGCAGTCGGCACCATTAATACTCTTTTACATATAATGTATTAAGAGTTATAAAAATTTGGAGGGGTTCCCGAGTGGCCAAAGGGATCAGACTGTAAATCTGACGGCTCAGCCTTCGGTGGTTCGAATCCACCTCCCTCCACCATTTTTATTGAGTATTTGAAAGAATACGCGGACGTCGTATAGTGGTAATACCTTAGCCTTCCAAGCTAAAGCTGCGAGTTCGATTCTCGCCGTCCGCTCCATCTTTAAAATGAAATGCTGATATGGCTCAGTTGGTAGAGCGCACCCTTGGTAAGGGTGAGGTCGGCAGTTCGAATCTGCCTATCAGCACCATTTATCTAAAGATATTCTTCCTCATACTAAAATAACCTAATCCTTAATTTTTGTTAATCTACCCTGAGGTATTTTAAAATGGCTAAAGAAAAATTTGAACGTTCGAAACCACACGTAAACGTTGGTACTATCGGACACGTTGACCACGGTAAAACAACGTTAACAGCTGCTATCTCTGCGGTATTAACAAAAGTGCACGGTGGTGAAGTTAAAGATTTCGCACAAATCGATAATGCTCCAGAAGAGCGTGAGCGTGGTATTACAATCAATACTTCTCACATCGAATACGATACAGAAACTCGTCACTACGCACACGTAGATT